>ERZ1370068.9323-contig-811_pt1 | contig 95054 bp, 159 predicted proteins | sample MGYA00561227_ERZ1370068 | MGnify/ENA primary metagenome ERZ1370068 (study PRJEB38410, sample SAMEA6850437) | metagenome | study: Metagenomic assessment of the ecological functions of the soil: analysis of the soil microbiota associated with the...
GCTACCACCGGCCTGGAGGCGCTCCGGATGATCGACGAGCACATGCCGGACCTCGTGGTGCTGGATTACAAGATGACCGGCATGGACGGCCTCGCGGTCATGAAAACGCTCCGCGCCAAGCCCGAGACTCAGCCTCTGCCTGTGCTGATGCTCACCGCCATGACCGATGAGCCCAGCACCCGCGCTGGTTTTGAAGCGGGGGTGACGGACTATGTGACCAAGCCGTTTTCGATCCCGCAGCTCACCGCACGCGTCCGCGCCTGCCTCGCCAGAACCCAGCTCCTGTAATCGTGTGACGGGCTAGTCGGAGATGATCTCGACACGATCCAGGTATCCGGACAATTCGCCCACCCACTTGCGCGACGCGTCGGTGTCGGCGCTCTCGGCCGCCTGCTCAAGGGCGGCGCCGATGTCAGTGATGGCCTGGAATCCATAGCTGCCCCCGGCGCCCCTCATGCCGTGCCCCAAAATCTCCACGGTCTCAAAGTCACCCCGATCCAAGGCGTCCAGCATCGCGATGACATTCTTCCTGCAGTTCTGCAGAAACACGGGGATCAGGTCTGCGAATTTAGGATCCGCACGCACAAGGATCGTGTCCATCCGGCTGCTTTCCTCTTTTGATGACGGAGGCGCGACTATGGAACGCTCCTTGATCGCTTGCAGCAGCACCTCTTGTTTGATTGGTTTCGTCAAATAGCCGTGCACCCTGCCGCCAGACACATTTCTCGATCCCCTTCAAGGCAGAGGCCGTCAGTGCGATGATCGGTGTGGGCGGCCGGTCGTTCGCCTGTTCCCACGCTCGAATTGTCCGCGTCGCGGTCAAGCCATCCATGATCGGCATTTGCCGGTCCATCAAGACAAGGTCATAGTGTCCAGCTATAAACTTTTCACAGGCGATGGCCCCGTTCTCGGCGATTTCGACCCGGTACGGCGTGTCCTGCAGATAGGCCATCGTGATCGTGCAGTTGTCGGGAGAGTCCTCCGCCAGAAGAATACGTAGCGCCGGCAGCGGCGCGTCAGGACCCGTGCCGACCGGGGCGGCCGTCGGCCGATTAGCCGCGGCCCAGATCTCAAACGGCACGGCGAAAGCAAACACGCTGCCCTTCCCGACTGCTGCTTTCGGCCCAGATGCGCCCGCCCATCAGTTCCACCAGGCGCTTCGAAATCGTGAGCCCCAGCCCCGAGCCCCCGAACCTGACGCGTGGTGGACGAGTCGGCTTGCGTGAAGCGTTCAAACACCTGGCCCAATTTCTCGCCCGGAATGCCGATGCCGGTGTCCGAGACTGTGAACCGCAATGCGGTTGGGACGGAGGAGTCCGCATCCGGCGCGACTCGTAGGGCCACTTCGCCGGATTCCGTGAACTTGATCGCGTTGCCAAGCAAATTAAGCAGCACCTGCCGCAGCCGTGTCGGGTCGCCGACCAGGTCGGTGGGCACATTCGGCGCGATCTCGCACACCAAGGCCAGCCCTTTTTCATGGGCCCGGCCCGCCACCATCTCCGTCACTTTCTCCAGGTGGATCGTTCAACGAGAACCCGGTCCGTTCCAGCTCGAGCTGCGAGGCTTCGACCTTGGAGAGATCGAGGATGTCGTTGATGAGATTCAGCAGGTTGTCGCCGGCGCGGCGAAAGATCTGCACATACTTGTCTTGCTCCGGGAGAGAGCGGTCTTCGCGAGCAGGTCCGCGATGCCGATGATCGCATTCATCGGCGTTCGGATCTCATGACTCATGCTCGCCAGAAAATCCGACTTGGTCCGGCTCGCGCTCTCAGCAATGGCCTTGGCCTCCCGTAATTCCGCCTCCACCCGCTTGCGCTCCGTGACGTCGCGCGCCGCGGCGAAGACGCCCTGCAGCGTGCGGCCCCGGTCGTAAAAGGTGGTCGCGTTGTAGGACACCACCGTTTGCTTGCCGTCGCGGGCGCACGCCGTCAGCTCGTAGTCGGTGACCTTCTTTGCGCTCAGCACGAGCTTGATCCCCGCTTCGGCCCGCTCCGGATCGGTGAAGTAGCTCTTGAACGGCGCGCCGATCAGCTCGTCGCGCGTGCAGCCGGTGAGCGCCTCCATCTGCTTGTTGACGTCCGTGATGATGCCGGAGGGGTCGGTGGTCATCAGCGCGTCGATGTTGGATCTCGATCAGCGAGCGGGTGTAGAACTGCTGATCGCGCAGGCGCTGATCCGAGCTTTTTTGCTCGGCTTCGACCAGCTTGCGCGCGGTGTTGTCGGTGCCAATGAGCAGATAGCCGATGATGGCGCCCTGCGCGTCGCGCAGCGCCGTGACCGACACCACCGCCGGGAACCGGCTCCCATCCTTGCGGATGTAGGTCAGCTCGTAGATGTCCTCGATCCCGCGCGAGGCCTTGAACACCAGGGCCTCGAAGCCCGGCGTGATCGGGGTTCCGAGCTCGATGCTCAGCGCTTTGGCGCGCGCGATCAGCTCCTGCGGATCGGAAATATCGGCCGGCGTGATCTTGTTCATCACGTCGGCGGCCGCGTAGCCAAGCATCCGCTCGGCGCCGACGTTGAAGATCTGAATGACACCCTTCGCGTCGGTGGCGATGCTCGAGAAGTTGGCGCTGTTGAAGATCGCGCTCTGCAGGGCCCCCGCTCTTGAGCAGCGCCTCTTCCGCCTGCTTGCTGCGCGAGGTCACATCGCCGGCGCCATCGGAGACATCCCGCGTCCTCGTCACGTCCTTTCCCTGCGCCATGGTATTGCTCTCCGGTAACTTAGCCGCTGTCCATACCGATTTGGCGTCTCCTTGGTATCGGTCGCCCAGCAGTCCAACATCACGATCGCTTTCACGGCGGGCGCCCTCCCTCCTCGTTCCTCGGCTTCCCGCGTCACAGACGGGCGCGAGGGAGGTCAGAGAGAGTATTCGGGCAACTATGGCCGCCGGATACTGGTCCAATAGACTCGACCCCGGTCATCCATAGAGGAAGCGGTCCTTTATGGCCTCACGCTGGGACGTATACCACCTTGGCGCATGAGGACCACTGTCGAATAGTGAGCAGGTCGACAATAAATCGTTAGGGCACCTTAGTGCCTTAGAGCCCATCCGGAAGTTTGGATTCATGGCGAGGCATTTGCAGCAAGTCGCCTGAGCATGATGCGGATCATGGCGAGGCGGATGAATGCAGCAACGGTCGTTGCGTAGCGTTCGAAGTCGCGAGCCAGGCGACGGTTACGACTGATCCACGCGAACGTTCGTTCGACGATCCACCGTTTAGGCAGCACCTCAAATCCAGCAGCGTCCGATCGCTTGACGATTTGCAAGCTCCAGGCACCAGTGCGCCACACCGTCATCGCCATCTTGCGTCCCGCGTATAGTAGTCGCGCCCAACGCAGCAAGGGCGCCATCGCGGTCCTGAATGGCGGGGCGGCGCTCGCCTTTGGGACCTCGGGGCATTACGCATTCTTCCCGGTAGCGGCGCCGTGCTTCTGGATGAAAACTTTGATCTGCTCTCGAAGCGAAGTCGTGGCAGATGCCGGCTTAAATCCAAGACATGCTTTTCGCAAAAGCAAGTCCTGAACGACCGGAGGTAATTCATCCCATTGACTGACGAGCGCAGTAAGAAGTCGCCGAACTATGTCTTCTTCGTCACTACCGTACTTAATTATCGTCATGTCAGGTTGGCCTGATTGACGATAGCATACTATGATTTGTGACGAAACGCGAGGGCATTGCGTCGGAAGAGGCGCTTTCGGGAGCAATGCAACAGCCAGGTACAATTGTCGCGATATATTCTCTTTTCAGCAAGTCGGATGGGAATGGTCATTTCCGTCGGAGCGCCCATGGCCTTTCTAAATTTCACCTCGTCCTGAGACACGTCAGCAGGCTCCCCACCAGCATCGGCATGGATGCCGCGAGTCTGCGCGCGGCAGCATGGTCAAAAACGATCAATGTTGTGAACTCCTTCGCAACGGGAGCTGGAAAACAGCTCATGACGATGGAAACCAGTGGGCTTAATATTTGGGGTCATCTGTTGACCCCCTTCATCGGCGCGAGGCCACAGGTGATAGGCCGGCCGAGGTGATCCACCGATGCCTCGGCTGGCCAGAGCTGAGAGGGTAAATTTATCTCAACGCGGATCGTGGTATTCGACCCGAACATTGCCGTGGAAGATGTCCCACGCCGACAAGCCCTTCTTCGCGGGCACTTTGCCGAGCCCCGGCCAGCGTTTCAAACCCGCCGTGCGAAACGCCGGTAGCTAAATCAATGAGGTTATTCCGGCTCCCTGGGAGACTGGGGCTGCCCTTAGCGTTGCACCATTGTCGTCTGCATCGGACTCCTCAACGATCGAGCGTCTTTAGATACGCCATGAGGGCCTCGATTTGACTAGGTTCAAATTGAAATCTCGTATGTGGTCCTTGGGTCAAGGGTCGCTGCAAGTCCGAAATAGCGTACTTGAGACGCAACTCGCGAAAAGGAGGAGCGGCCGCCCGCGGACTCTCGCTGGTGTTATCAATGGCGTGGCATGGTGCACAATGTTCACGTGCGAGAGCAGACCCACGCCGCGCATCGGGTTGCTGCGCGAGAGCCGGCACGCTCAATAGAAGTATGACCGGCGCAATGATCAGCGAGTTCTTAGATGTCATCATGCCATCGTCACCACGGCGTGGACGATAGCAGATGGGGGTGTTCCCGGAAGCCACACGCTGGGCTGCCGGTAGATGGATCGCCTTAGCGCCAATTTCTCTCTTCCGCCTTTCTTCGGTTCTTTCGCCATGCGACTTCTCCATTGTCGGAATTGACCGCACTCCTCAACCGATGCTTAGGCTGTGGTTCCCCACCAACTGGCAGGCGGCACCGGGATTTCATTGCCGTTCACCCGCTAACATGGCGTCCCATCGGTTCCTGCCGCTCCCGGCTGCGTTCTTTTGGCGCGTTACTGCCAGAGCTTCTCGCTCGGAACCAATTGCCTCGTCGCCGGATTTCGCTGGGCATGACTTGGCAGGACACGTCCCCCCGTACCCCACCAGCGTAATCTAGCCCCGCCGGCTCCTCCGGCGGGGCTTACTTCTTGAGGGCGCCCGTTGCCGCGCTTCGCTGGATCAATCAGCGTAAGCTTCTTCCGAAGCCGACCAAACCCGGCAATCTGCCGTTCGCACGCGGCACTCATTGGGTGCTATCCATATTGTTAGTTCGAGTGCGGATGAGCCCATTCTCCTTGAGGTTGGGCGCCAGTATGCGGTTTCACTATCTCTTTTTCGCCGTCTGCCACCGGCGCGGATGATTTCTCCTTTTAGACCCGGCCAATGCTTCTTCCGGCTCGCTTGAGGACCGCCCGCCATTCGCTCGACTCTGTCTCGGTAAAGGCGCAGCCTAAAACAATCGGGACACCAACGCAGCGTTCGGGCTTTCAATCGGGAGGATCGCCGATGTCGAAGGCTCAAAAAGGCAATAAGGAAAATAAGAAACCGAAGGCGGACAAAAACCAGTCTAAGGCCAATGTGTCGGCCTACAAGGCGGCGCAAGGCCAGGGCAAGCCGGCCAGCAGCCCCTTCGCTAAAAAGAGGTAGGCGACCGCAAATTACCGATCGAACCGGCGCAGATCGAAGAGCTACTCCTTCTGATCACGGCAGCGCCCAGGCACCTCAAGATTTGCTCTTCGACCTCAGGGGAGCGCGGCGCCGTCGTCGCCATGCTTTCTGCGTTGAATTGTCCCATCGAGATGAACCGCCATCCATTCCTCGTTTTCGGCCAGCGTCGTAGGTCTGCGCTAGTTTGCGAAATTCACTTGTTTCGTTGGGCGAACGTGGCGCGTTGGCGAGCAATGCATTGAATTCGGCTGCTTTTGCTCGGTATTGCTCTGCCGTGAACATGTGACACGCCCTTTCTGGGCAGGCGGGACCGGAATTCTGGTTTCCCGCCTTCCGGCGTCCTGGTTTGCATCTTCAACGCCGATGACAAGGGATATGGGAACGTGATCGCGCCATTAGCGAGAACTTCGTCGACGAGGCGTTTCCCTCTTTCACGCCCGGGGCCGCGCGGCCAAGTGAGCAATTCTATACAGGACTCTGATTCGGCCCCAGGGGCCTACGTTGCAGCGCACACAGCAGGGGTGCGTTGAATTGCGAGAGCTGCAAATATGAAAATGAGTCGTCGCGCCGTCATGAGAGCTGCGTGCCACCGCGGCTGTACGGTGGAACCGGAGCGTACGTTTCATACCTGACCGAAGAGTTGGTGCGGATGGGGCATGAGGTGACGCTGTTCGCCAGCGGCGATCCAATCACCAGCGCGCAGCTCGTCGGCTGCGTTCCCACGGCGATCCGCCCGACGCCAATATCCACGATCCCATTCCCTACTACATGCTGATGCTCGACCGGGTCCGGGTGACGCTGCCGAGAAATTTGATATTCTGCACTTCCATATCGATCAGTTTCATTTCCCCTCTGTTCAAATCGATGGCCGGCCGGACGGTCACGACGTTGCATGGCCGGCAGGACCTCCCGACATCAAGCCATTGTATCTGCTTTCCTGAGATGCCGCTGATCTCGATCTCTAATGCACAGCGGAGCCGGTGCCGAAAGCCAATCCCCGTGGTGACCGTACACCACGGAATTCCGTCCGATCTGTATGCACCGAATTTTGATCCCCGCGGCGGCTAAGTGTGACCTTCCTTGGGCGCATCTCGCCCGGAAGCGGCCCGACCGCGCCATCCGGATCGCCTGGTGACCCTGGGCATTCCTCTGAAGATTGCAGCCAAGATCGACCGTGCCGACGATGGCCTATTTCCGCGAGCAACCCGGAGCCGATGTTGCAGGGGCCCGGCGTCGAGTTCATCGGGAAATCAACGAGCGCGCCAAAGCGAGTTTTCAGTTCGGCCCGTGCCCTCCTGTTCCGGTCGACTGGCCTGAACCGTTCGGCATCGTGATGATCGAGGCCATGGCTTCTGCGGCACTCCGTGCTGGCCTTCGCTGCGGCTCGGTGTCGGAGATCGTCGCGACAACGGAGTGACGGGCCAAATCGTAGACACGGAGGAGGAAGCGATAAGGCAGCTTCCCCCAGGTCCTTCGCTCGACCGCCGTGCTGTGCGCCGGCGGCTCGAGCAGCGCTTCTCCGCCACTGCATGGCGTGAAGCTGATTACATTCAGATCTATCGTTCGCTCATGAAACGGCCTTTGCCGCTCCCGGATGGCGATCCGGACCTCGTAGCGTTGTGCGCCCGATCATGACAGCAGAAGTGAAACTGATTGTCGCTTGTGCCGTCGCCGGGGCGATGCTTTCGTAGCTAGCCGTCAGGGGCTCGCGCGCGTGCCGAGCCCATCTCTTCGCTCGTGAAGCGTTCGGCCTGCGCGATCTGACGGCGGATGGGGTCAAGTCATTGCCCTTTGCCAGCAGCGGCCTCCGAGGCCGGCCGGGAGTAGCATGGCCATGAACGTCGAATGAGCAATTCTATACAGACTGCCCCCCTTAATAGGCGCAGGCTGCATGACCAAGGTGGCGTTGTAACGGAGGGCGGCGATGTCAAAGACCAATCATTTCCGGCAATACGCCGAGGAAGCGATGCGTTCCGCCCATCGATCCAAAAATCCAAGACGAAAAAGAAGCTTTCATCGAGCTTGCGCGCACCTGGACCGCAGCTGCTGTGCAGAGCGAACGGATCTTTGTCGTCAGCGGCGGTCCGCCTGAGCCCAGGACCGCGTAGCGAAAGGCCGAAAGAATAACGCGGTGCCTCCTCCCGAGCCTGAGCGGCCGTTGCCAGCGCCCATCTGGATTTGTCCCATCTGTGAAAAGCTCATGCGTATCGGGGCAATCGAGGTCGTCAAAGGCGAGGAACACACGAAGTTGGCTTTGCGCCACATGCGGGACCCAGGTGACGCAAAGCAAGATGCTATCTGATTAGCGGTGGATCCGCCGTGACCACACCATGACTGACGAGGCGATGGTTCGAATCCGCCCCCCGATGAAGACCGTCTGGCGATGGTCGGCGAGACTCGCCCGCCCGATTGTGCTCAAGGATGGCACCCGGCTTGTCACGCTCGGTGACGTGCGAATGTTCATCCTGCAGCAACCCGAGCACATCCAAGACCGCTCGTCTTGGCATCAAGCCGCTGAACTGGTGATCCTCGCTGCCGAGCTCGGCGGCAGCATCGATGCCGCGACCGCTCAGGTGGAAGACGCGCTGTTTCTGGAAGCGCGGTACGCGCGTCGGTGGCAATGATGTGCGCCGGCGGGCCTGCCCAGAATGGCCCCGCCACCGTCGCCCCAATTCCTCGGCGCTGGAAATAGTAAACGCCCCTGAAAGGAGGCCGCCTTGGCCCAACATTCGAAAGCGCGCACCAAGGCCGAAGCCCAGTTCAAGCAGGTGCAGAAGCCACCGCCGGCCACACAGCCGACCACAAAGGGCGGGCAGGCTACGGCGGACTACCTCGCCAGCGGGTCATGCTGTACGCGCAAAGACCGCACAGCTGAGGGAACTTCAGGTTGGCAAAAGAGGGGCTGCCACGGTAACGAAAAAGAGCTCCAGATAAGTGCGCCTCCGACCAACCGCAGGGAGTTCGTCTGTGAGGAAAAGAGTCAAAGCCTCGTTTGACCCCAAGAGGTTTCTCGCAAGGGTGGGCGAGGGCAAATCGATCGCCCAACTACCTGAAGAATGAAATTGTCTTCTCACAGGGAGGGATCGCGGACGCGGTCTTTTACATCCAGAAGGGCAACGTCAAGCTCGTCGTCGTTTCGAAGCACGGCAAGGAAGCAGTCGTCGCCATTCTAGGACCCGGCCACTTTTTTGGCGAAGGATGTCTGAATGGCCATCCGCTGCGTATCGCAACAGCGCGGGCGGTCGATCAATGCGTGATTACTCGCTTGGAGAAGAAGACCATGATCGCCACGATGCATCGAGAGGCCGGGTTTTCCGAAATGTTCATGTCGTATCTGTTGACTCGGAACAGTCGGATTGAAGAGGACTTGATCGATCAATTGTTCAATTCGAGCGAAAAACGTCTCGCCCGGCTCCTGCTTCTCCTTGCAAATTTCGGCAAAGAAGGCCGGCCAGAACCGATCGTGGGAAAGTTCAGTCAGGAAATGCTGGCGGATATGATCGGCACAACACGCTCTCGCGTGAGTAAGTTCATGAACAAATTCCGTGAACTGGGCTTCATCAGTTACAACGGCACCATAGAAGTCCACAGCTCCCTGTTAGGCGTGCTCCTGCACGATCAGCCACAGATCAAAGCGAGCGGTGAGGCAACTGATGAATGAGGATCTATGACAGGCCTCGGTGAGTCCTGTGGCCCGACCGGCCGTGCCACCCGCAGCCCGCACGGGGCAAGCAAACGACAATTCAAAATAACGTCCGCAATTTTGGCTCGTTGCCAGATGTCAGGTTCACCGGTGCACATAGTTCAAAGGCCGCCCGGGCTTTACACCTGGCGGCCTTTGATACGAACTGCCGGACTGGCTCCGGTTCCATTCATCGCCTCGATAACGAATACAGGCGCATTTTGTTCCGTTGCCCGCCGCGAACGACAGCCGGTGCGTGAACTTGGCGTCGTCAGGGTCCTGGGTGCGCCATCATCAATGATGCGACGCCGAAGAAGATCGCGGCCGTCAAGGTAACCATCAGCAAGGGGAGCCAAGTCTGCACATACAGCAGCATCTGACGATCCTCTCAAAATGTCGGATAAGCCTCCATGACAACGAATACATTCGATGAGAAGCGGCGGCGTCACGCGCCGCCGGGTCTTAAAGCCGCTTGAGCGTCCGCTTTGTCCTCTGGCCGCATTCGTCACAGACGTACACAACCTCGTCTAGATCGTGGGAAAAGAGGACTGGCATTGCTTGGACCGGCCGCATCCCCATCTTGCAGAGGGGACAATCAGGTTTAGCCAAGACGATGCTTGAGCTCACTCCCGCTGGGGACAGCGCACGATTCTGCATTGGATGATTTCCCCGATTTGCATTGAGTTAAAGCGGCGGCCCGATTTGCAGTCTATGCAGACGCCCGCTTCCGGCCGGAGCCGGGTTGGAGTCCGAGACATTCAGAAGCGTGCGACGTAAGCGACCAGAAGCGTGGACGTGAGCGACGGGCGGAACGCGGGTGCTATCGGCACTCACGCACGCAGCCACCAGTCCGGGCGCAGAGTCTCTGTGCCTGCCGATGGCGTCATTCCGCCAACCTGAGGGCGCAGCGAGGTCGGTCAATCGCCGTTTTTGGCAGCTCACGCAGGGCAAGCCGCCGGTTGGCACCCATCTTACGTGGCGTGTCGAGTCCCAAGCACAAGAGCAGATTGAGAAATTAAACCGAAGGCCCCGTGCGGCTTCTCCCAATGGGCTGGCAGCCTCAATTGGCATCCGTGCCCAACTAAGGTTGGCTATTCTGCCAGATTAGGCGCACTCAGCCCCATCATTGACCGCGGCCCTGCGCCAGGCGTCGGTGGCTGGGAGACCCATTGAGCTCCCGCCTGTGCATCGCACCCAGCGGAGTGAAATCATGCATCAGTATCGCATCTATACTTTTCGCGAGGATGGACACTTTTCAACAGTACGACGCATCGAATGTACGGACCAGAAACAGGCCGTCCAAGAAGCGCAGCAACTTGTGGAAGGCGAGGATAGTGAACTCCTGGCAGGGTGAACACCTCATCGCGCGATTCACCGACCTCCAGAAACAACAGAGTAGACTCGCCTCCAGCCGCCGGCCTCATTACTGTGGCGGATAAATGAGCTGCCGGTGGCTGAGAGACGTTCGCGCTCCCGCCTGTGGTTCCAACCCAGGAGAGCGCCGTGTCCGATTCCCGTCGTGATTGCTTAGCCTATGCGAGCGAATGCGTTCGACTTGCCGGATTGGCGCACGATCTGCAGATTCTGAGAAGAACTTCTGAGTTTGGCTGACGACTGGATGGCGAAGGGCATCTTTCGCACGACGTCGGACCCACAGATGCGGCACTGATAGGTGCCATGAAGCCAGCGAGCGCCAGTCCGGCTCCCCGTGGGGCATTTTTCATAACGCCGCTGAATGAACTATTTCTCGCTCTGTGAGCGACCGCACAATCACTCCGCATCGTCCGTGACAATGTTTGATTAGTCCGCAGCGCGCAAAGCGCCGCAAGGACGCTCAAACGCACAGGTAACGATGATGGCAGCGATGCAATATGCGGGGCTGATCGGTCTGCTCGCCCTAATCGCCGTGACCCCGTCGTACGCCCAAAGCCGAACGGCAATGCCCGACGGCCATCCGTCTCACTATTGCCTCCCGACGACCGTGGACAGCTCGAGATGAGCAACAGGTCTATTGCGAAGGCTGGCGAGCTTTCCGCAAGGGTTGGTAACGTTCGTCTAAGCGACCTCTCCGCACCAGAATACGATCGGGTCTTGCGACGGTCTTGGCCTTGTGGGACCAAGCGCACGGTTTGGCTCTACATCACCTTCTCCCACGTCATGGTGCGCGTGCTCATCGTGCCCGTGAGCGGGTCGACCGACGGCGTCGTCGACAGATAGACGCGATTGCCTTCGAAGCGTGCGATGCGCTTCTGCTTGGTGCCGGTCCAGGTCTCATTCCACGAGACGTCGACGTGGTGCGTGATCTCGTTGCCGTCGATGGTGTAGGTGCCGCCATAGCTGGTCATGCTGCGGAACAAGGCTTCCGCCTCCGCCGGCGTCGCGTTGGCGCCCGCCGGCTTGCTGCGGCCGTTCCCGACATTGAGCACCATCATGCGGCCGTCGGGCGCGTAATTGATGTAGCCGGTGGGATGTGAACCGAGGAAATCGGTCTTGGCGCCGGAAGGGATTTCTCCCGTACCGCGGCGATGAGCTTCCAGGTCCCGAGCAGGCGTTGGCGCGGATCGTCGTTTGTCATGCGCGCAGCCTTAGCGCGTCGCGGGTCGTGAGGAAAGCGCGGCCGCAGCAGCGACGCGGGGCGTCACGCGCGCTGACTTCGAATTGCCCTGGGCCCGATCATTGCAGGGCTAAACCAGCCGCGAGAGTCCTCGATCCATGAGAATTTCTAATGCATGGCCGAGAAATGATGGTTTGCAGCCACGTTCGCCGCGGAACTAGCTGGCGCAGCTTCGGCACACGAAGCGGGCGCGATCGAGTTCCTTGCCGCCGTCGCCATCGCAGTCCGCGCATCGCAGCGCGGACGGCCGGCGCGAGGGGCAGGGCGAAGGAGCCGGCAACGCCGTCATGAATTGATTTGCAGCGGTGCAAATCGAAAGAGGACTCAATCCATGTATCGATCATTCATTGCCTGCCTGCTGGCGGGCAGTATTGGACTCATTGATGTCACGCAAGCCGTCGGCCAGCAGGACTGCAAGCCGGCCTTGGCAATCAAGGAGGTCCAATTCTCCGGAATGCAGCCGCCAACAGGCGAGCGGAGATGGACCGCCGTCGTATCGGTCGACGCGTCGCGCTGCACGACGACTGCCGGTTTCTTCGAGATCGGGTTCTCGCGGCAAAAGGAAAACGGCGGCGAGATCGAGTTCCGCGAGCGCTTTCAATGGTCGTCGCCCGCGGTGAAAGTCGGGCTGGATTTCTGGGCCGACGAAGCCGTCGAGCACTACGGATCGACAGCGTTCAAGCGTGCCCCTGCGCCAGATGACGGAAGTCCGCCCACAGACGACCAACCTGCACGCCGTACCTAACCTGCATTCATTCGATCACATGCGACCCACGCGCGACCTTCGACAGATCGAACTCATCGCCAATTCCTGCTTACGGCACCGCGGCAGCGGAAGACGGCCCGATGTCGTGGATGGTGTGGACAGCGGGCGGGCGCATGCCTACTTCCGCCTTATCATGAGAAATTCTAGGGCTGGCTGGAGAAACGATGCTTTGCGGCGTGGCGTGACGCGCTCTATTTCAGAGGCTCCACGAGGGACATCTCCCTCGTTCCACATGCGCAGGAGCATGAAAAATGCTACGGACCTTGGACAATACATACGCGACTCGATGATTTCCGCCGGGAAACGCGCCTGGCAGCTCGGCCCGCGCGGCTGGGCACCAGCCCCGCCGATTCGCCACGACGCTGCGAGCCATTGCTGGCGCATGGCGTGAAGGCCTTGCCGCCTGTCGCCAGTATGAGGAGCTGAGGTCGAGTGGGGTTCCGCACGATCGGGCGGTGAGAGAGGCGCTCGGTCTCGGGCTCATCCCCTCCGATGCGCCGCGCTCAAGCCGCGCCGGCGCTGTACTTTGCGGGCCAGGCGTAATGCGATGAGCGCGGTGCCGGATATCGGAGCCGACAAGGCCGGCCCAAATCCTGCTCCGGCGACGAAGCCTCTTCGATGGAAGCTGCCACGAAGGAGGAGCTCAGCGCCCGGCGCCGCGCGATTTCGATTTAAGGCGCTTGAGTTGCCGCGCGTCCTCGGCCGCTTCGGCCAGCAGCCACTGACTGAACGCCACGATCTTCGGCAGCTTCGCCGCCGCCTTCGGGCACACGATCCAATACGCGTAGGGCACCGGCATCGCCACGTCGAAGGGACAGACCGAGGCGGCCGCCGATCAAGTCCCAAGCGGCCAGCGCCGTCCGCGCCAGTGCCACCCCCTGGGCGTCGACCGCGGCATCGATGGCCATGCTGGCCTGGTTGAGGACGGGGCCGCGCGAGAGATCCACGTTCTCGACGCCGGCAAAGTCGAGCCATCGATTCCAATCCTGCCGGCTGTTGACGTGCAGGAGCTTGGCCTGGTTGAGATCGGAAGGCTTGCGCAGGGGACCGCGGCCCTGGAGCAGCTTCGGACTGCAGACGGGAAACAGCTCTTCGGCGCAGAGGCGGCTGACATGAAGCCCCGCCTCGTTGCCGTCGCTGTGACGAATGGCAAGGTCGATGTCCTCGCGCGCGAAGTCGATATGCTGCAGTGACGCGCTGACCCTGAGATCGACCTCGGGGTGGACCTCGGCGAAACGGCCCAGGCGATGGACAAGCCACTTCGCCGCGAAGTTCGGCGACGTGCTGACAGTGAGCACGCCGCCGCTCTGGCGTTGCAGCAAGCGCTCCGTCCCGGCGGAGATGCGGTCGAAGGCATCACGCACGACAACGAGATAGGCGCGTCCGGCTTCGGTGATGGCGAGACGCTGCCGTTCGCGGTTGAACAGCTTCAGCCCGAGCTCGGCCTCGAGCGCCTTCACCTGATGGCTGACGGCGCCCTGGGTGACGCAGAGCTCCTCGGCGGCGCGGGTGAAGCTCTCGTGGCGCGCCGCTGCCTCGAACGCCTTGAGTGCGTTGAGCGGCGGCAACCGGCGCGGCATCGGCCACCTACATCATGAGAAAAACTACGATACGCTAGAGGAAAGAGGCTTTGTCCGCAACGCACTTCCAATCTTCGCTCGCAGCGGGACGCGCGAGCCCGCAGACCGTTCGGACGAGACGTTCTGCGATGAAGGGGAGTCGCGAGCGTGCGATATGAGTGCGCGTTGTCCAAGACCTGCTCGTCGCGGCATCGCGCTGATTGCGGGTTCTACGCCTTGGTCCAGATGCGACCGTAGTGAGATGGTATGGTCAGCGCGTACTCCTGGAGCGCCGGCACGCCTTTGAGATCGAGAGCGCCGCCGTGCAGTTCTTCGACATAGTCGCCGCCGACTGGAAACCAAAATGAGACTGTTTGCTCGTTGTCCGTCGTGTTGACTGCGACGAGGGTGTATTGCGCTCCCTCGTAGCGGGCAAACAGGAGCAGTCCGAGGCTCTGGTATCGCTCCCAATGGTTGAAGAAGAAGAACGTTCCGCGCCGAATGTGGCTGCGAATGCCCCGGATCCGAAGGAGCTTTCTGACCAGCGCGATGGTCGAGCGGCCGGCGTTCATCGTAAAAGTAATCCCAGCGAAGCGGTCGAAGCAATGAAACACGGCCTGCCCCGAAGTCAGGTAGGAAGTAGTTTTCGGCGAATTCCTGACCCTGCCACAGCATCGGGATGCCTTTGCTCATGAGCAAGGCAATGAGATAAGGCTGCAGCATGTACCAACGGCTGCGGTCACCCTCGAGAAAGAGGGGGTTGCCCGCTTCGTCAGGATTGACGAGTCCGAAATTGCACAAGAAGCGTTCGTGATCGTGGTTCTCTATGTATTGGAGGGCCGCTTTCGGGATGACGTCGCCGTTCGTCGTTTCCTCGTCCGGGTAGCCGAATAGACCGAGCGACAATCCCCATTCGGCGAGTCGTCCGCGGTCTCCGCGCGCTGCCGAACGGGCCGCATCGAACGTCTTGTTCTGCCAGGTACTGTTGGAATAGGTCGTGCGCAGGACGTCCTCCGGACCTTCCAACTGCTCGGCCATCTGGATGAGCCGCATCGGCTCGGCGGCACCGGCATCGAAGCGGCGCCAGTGGGATTGGCCTGCTGCAATTCCGCGCTTGGCGAGCTGATAGGTCTCGTACACAAGACTGGCGTATCCGACACCCGAGAGGCCCGTCCCAGTAGTTCGGCACGCAGTCGTAACGGAAGCCGTCCACATGGTAGACCTCGAGCCAGTGGTTGCTCACACTGAAGAAGAAGTCGCGCGTCAGCTGCCGTCCGAAGTCAGTGCTTTTTCCGAAGCTGCTGAAGTAGTCCTTTGCAAACGGGCCCATGAAGCGGATTTTGGTCGTACTTCAGCCGCGTGTAGGCATCGTAATAAGGAAAATCCACGCCGGTGTGGCCATAGACCACGTCGACGATCACGGCGATGCCGTGCTGGTGCGCGATATCGACGAGCTGCTGGAAGTCCGAGCGTTTCCCGAGCCGTTCATCGACGCCGAAATATCCGATCGGGAGATAGCCCCAGTCGACCGAAACTCCGACGTTGGAGAGCGGCATGACCTCTATCGCGTTCACACCGAGATCGCTGAGATAGGCCATAACGTTGCGCGTGCGCTCGAGGTCGCCTCCGAGTTCCGCAACGTTGATCTCATAGAGGATGAGGTCCGATAAAGGCGGCACGCGCCACTGCGCTTCTGCGGCGCTCCATTCGTACGGCCTGATAGCCGAGCGTGAACGCGGAAAGCTTGCCTACCCCGAACTCGCGCGCAAACGGATCGATGATCCAATCGAGGGCGCCCACGTTCGGGTTCACAATCGTGTAGCGATATACATAGCGGCCGGGAGTGCCCCAGGCCGACCCAGGTGCGGAAGGCGCCGTGCCGGCGATCGGGACCGTGGTCGACCAAAAGTCGCCGTACGGAGGACGGACGCTGTGCGTCAGCGCAAACTCCCGGGCCGGCACGCCCTCGAGGAATTGGTCGGCCTCGTGAATGATCTTGACCGTGAGCGCATTGCCGTCGCCGGCGGATACCCACGGCAGCCACAGCCCAAACGTCACTGCTCCATTGCTTTCGACGGCGCCAAGCGCGGACATGGGCAACAGATTCAGAGGCATTTTCTTACAAGGCCTTCCATTGGAGCCGGCGGAACAGGACTTGGCCGGTGTGCGTCTGCAGGCCAATGAAACGCGGCTCCTGGGGCGTTGAGGGCAGACCACGTCGTGGGGACTGGGGATCGCCGGTGAAGTGGAACCGGTTCACGACCTGGCCATTGAGCGCGACCGTGAAGTCAGCGCCGTCGACCGTGATTTCGTAGTCATTCCACTCTCCGACGGAATGCACGACGAGCGGTCCGTCAGTGGGCCCCTTGAACGAGTAAATCGCGCCGGTGCGATGGATCATTGCGTTGTCCGGACGTGCGAGCTCGTCAATCTGAACTTCGAAGCCGAAGTTCACTCCGACATACGCGGTGTTGTCGTAGCCCTGCTGGGTCGGATCGGGGAAGTTGAGGAAGATGCCGGAGTTGTCGTCGAACGCCGTCATCATCCATTGCAGCCGCAAAACGATAGCGTGGTGGCGCCGGGCGCGTGAGCCACAGAAGCCCAAGGTCGGTACCGGGGCGCGCCTCGAGGGCGCCGCGCCGGACCAGGAAGGTGCCGGGGTCGTCGCGCCCGGGCTGATTGCGGATGGTCGACATTCTCCAATCACCGAGCGCCGCTCCGTCAAAGAGAGATTCGAAACCGGCATCAGCGGCAAACGGAGGCGGCGTGATCATGCGATCGCCGCTGCGCCGAGCCAGCGCGACGCCGGTCAGCATCGGGTTTGGCGACCCGATGCTGGGAAAAGCGACGGGCCTGCGGCGTACAGGTTCTCGGTGTAGTGAAAGCGGCCGTCCTCGTTGGTCACGCTAAGCGTCGGGTCGGCTCCCATCCACAGCGTTCCAGCCTCGTGGTGTGTCGTGCCCAAGCCGTCGCGGATGACTGGTGGGGATGCCCCGCCGGAAAACAGCGTCGCGACCTGCTGCATCGTTGTATCCATGACATTCCACAGCTCGTTGTCGCGCGGCCCGGGTGTCAGTGTTACGAGGGCGCGTCGGATGCCGTACTCATCGGATCGAGGATCAAGCTCGACCCGACTCGGGTGAGCCGTCAAGGTCGTTTGGATCAGCCGGCTCCATCTCACCTATGCCGCGAATGGCAATCGCGACATCTGTGTCGGTCGACGTCCGCAACTGGTCAAAAAGTCCACGTCGGGGATCCTTCCGGAACAGCTCGTCCTCGGCACCGACCGTGCTGCCGCCGCCAGTTGCTGTGAATCTGCAGGTGAAAACGTCCGAGCAAATCGCCATTTGGGCGGGTACCGCGGCATTTGACGAAGAAGGACGCCGTCTGCACCTCGTTGACGACCGCTGAGAGCCCTGGGACCGCCGTTCGCGGGACGCGGATCACCACGTTTGAACGCAAGTGAGCGATGAGGTTCTTGCCGATGAGGGGCAAGGTCGGCAATCCGCTTCCGTCGAAGGAAACCAAGGCGAGACGGGCGCTCTCGATCGTGCCCAGCGCGATAACAGCTACGCCAGCGGGGGCCAACTCCATGAAGCCGTTGCTCGTGTCTACGCCAGTAATCCGCCAGGTGCCCGCGGCTGTCGGTGTCGTGCGCAAGGAGACGGCGTGCGTATCCGGCAGAACCATGAACTCCTTGTTGGCATCGATGCCGTGCGAATCCGAAGCGGCGGTGCGCGCGGCTTTCATCAGCAGAGGCACCGTGCTGAATTTGTTCAGCGGAAAGAAGCCCGCGTGGGGCGGGCGGGCCTGAACCGCGAGCGGCGCTTCCAGCTTCAACAGGTTGAGAAGATCGGCTTGCGACAGGCCGCCGGTCGAGCTCAGACCGAGAAGCTGCGCCGGGTCCGCACCGGGCTTGAGCAGCGGGGAGGGTGGCAGCGTGGCGAGGGCAATAGCCGCCGGTACCGTGCCGAGATTGTCAAACAATTGCCTGCGCAGCGCGTTCTGCAACTCGCCGAAGATAAAGTCATTCGCCTCGTCGACGCCGATTTGGCGCGAGCTCTCATCGAAATACCGGCTCTGCAGGTCACTGACAGTAGGCGTCGGCCAGGACGTCATTTCCTCGTCGAGCAAGCGGGGCGACCATCCACCCCAGTACAGCGACCGGCCGCCGACCGTGTACGCAAGGCCTTTGAACGGAATGGACGATTTCCACGGTATCCCCCACACCTCGTTGCGCGGCGGTTCCGGCTGCTGGGCGTTCTCGTTGAGAAAACGGCGCGGACGGGTCGCTGAGGCCCAGGATGCCGGTGTTCTGCACATGCTCCGGGATCGTAAAAGCCCTGCTTCGATGACCAGCGTTCGAAGCCCGCCACCGGCTTGCTTTTGCCGGAACCAGATATGTTCGGCGATTGCCGAGCCGAAAGTGCCGCCCCCGACAACGATCACGTCGAATGGCCGGCCTCCAGCCGATTTCCAGGCATTGACCTCGGAGACGTCATTGCACAGGTAGCGGCCTTCCACGTCCTTCGTGAAAGACGTTCGTTCTGTAAGCTTCGCCATGTTCCACTCCTCCTGGTGAGAAGCGCCATGGTCAGCCGCCCTAAGCGGAACAATTTACCATTCGGAGATGTAGGTCGGCTGCGGCCTTCCAACAGCGCCAACTCTAGGCCGTTTGACTTTGCGCGTCTGTGCGTCCGGTCACATTCACTGGTATCATTTCCTCCGCGTCACCATCGTGTATCGAATCAAGTGGACCGGCCTGAGGGTCGTCTCCCTCGAAGTGGACCACCGCACTCGCCGGAGCTTCGCGATGCTTTCCAAAGTCGGCGACGTGGGCTGCTTCAATCACTTGCGCGGAGGGGTCGCGCCTCCTGCTCCTCGGCGGCTTGATGTGGCGGAACGAAAACAGCAGCGAAACGTCGTAGACGATCTTCAACACGCCGCAGATGACGAGCGGCAACGCCGCAAACGACGTCGAGAGCAGCGCGCCGGACAGCGCCGGGCTGATCGCCGATGCCAGGCTGCGCGGAACCGCGGTCACGCTCGCGGCCGCGGTTCGCTCGGCCGGGGTGACCACCGCCATGACGTAGGACGTGCGCGTCGGCACGTCCATCTGCGACAGCGCCGAGCGCACGAGCAGCAGGCCGAGCACGATCGTGAGATCTGGGCGAGAACGCCGCGAGAATGAGACAGATGCTCGATGGAATGTGGGTAAAGACCATGGTGTTGACGAGGCCGAAGCGCCTGCCGAGGCGCGCCGCCACCGGATACGAGAAAGCGGTGAGAACATTCGACCAGAAAAGAACGCCGCTCGCGGCGGCAAGCGAGAGTTCGAAACGTTCGAACAGCCAGAGGGCGAGGAGGGATTGAACGGCGAAAGCCGCCGGCAAACGAATCCAGACTGAATAGTGCGGCGAGCTTGTAGACGGTCCGGCGCGACGGACCCAACGGCGTGGCTTGCAGGCGCCGCCGCGCCGTGCCTTGGCGTGCGGAAGCGACGCGAATAGAACACGGCTCCCAGCAGGCCGAGTGCGGCATAGACGTAGAACATGCGCCTGCAGCGCGCCGATCCTGTCCATCCCCCACGCCACCAGCCAATCCGGGCGCCCGCCGCGAGCGCGCCGGCGGCGATGGATAGCGCGCCTGATCAGGCTGTAGCGCGCGAAGATGTGCGTCCGGTCCTTGTCCGATGCGCCTTGCGCGAGCGAGGCCTGTTCGAGCGGTATGTGCACCCCGATGTCGCCGGTGGTCGGGTTCATCGTGCCGACGAAGGCAATCGCCGCGATGAAAACCAGGTGCTGGACATTCGGGATCGCGATCCCGGTGACGATCATCAAGACCGCACAGAGCAGGAGCAGCGTGCGCACGTCGTAGCGCGGCGCCAGATACCCGATCGCCATGGTCGTGGCGGCCGAGCCGAGAAGCGCAGCTGTTGCAACGAGGCCGATCTCGAACGGATTGAACCCGAGCTCCAGCAGATAGGCCGGCAGGATGATGGCGGCGAAGCCGTCGCCGAATCCGCGCGCCGCGCGTGCCGCGTAGAGGTAGAAGACGTCCGACCGTCCGCCGGCGCCCAGACGTGCGAAGCACGCCCGCGCGACGACGCAAGTCCGGCAACGGCGCCATCGATCAGTCCGCCGGCGTCACGGTGAAGTCGTCGAAGTACACATGGCTGTCGGCCTTGGACCACAGGCCGATGCGTCCCGAGACCGGCTGCGGCAGGACGTGCTCCAGGTAGAGCTTGCCGTCGAGATAGCCGTCGACCTTGGTCCCGCTGATCGCGGACCTTGAGGTCGTGCCACTGGCGCGTCGCGGTCGGCGTGTTGCGGATCCATTTGACCGACGAGCGCTTGCCCTTCTCGAACTTCCACAGCACCAGATTGTTTTCGAGCGGATTGGCGCGGATCGTCAGGTAGTCGCCGTTGGGCTTGAGGTTGAACAGGATTCCGGCGCCCTGATCGATGCGGCCCGACAATTCCCTCGAAGCGCACGCGAGATCTCGCCGTCGCGTGAAATCCGTCGACGTCCTTGGCCACCGCGTAGGGGAAATAGGCATAGGCCTGCACGCGATCGAGGAACTCGGCGTAGCGGTCGCCGTAGAGCGCGCGCGCCTTGTCGGCGATGCCGGCCGACGATCTGTCCTTCCTTCCACTGCCGCCCGTCGACGGCGAGCACCTTCTTGCTGTTCTCGGCCTCGATCCGCCAGACGCCCACCACGCTGCACGAACGATTTCGGCTCGGCCCCGACGGTCTCGTCCGAGAAGTCGATCTTCAGCGGCTGCGCCGCGTTGGCGTAGATCAGCAGTGCGGCGAGCCGCGCCGCAAGCGACAGCCGTCCCGATCGTGCTCTTGATCATGTTCATGGTTGACCTCCTTCTTTGATGAGCTGTGCGGGATGTGCGGTGCGCGGCGGCTCCACCACCAGGCGAGGACGATCAGCAGCGGGAGGCCGACGAGGAACCACAGGAGCGCGTCCATCGCGCCGTCGGCGACCAACGGGTAGCCGGGATACTCCTCCCGGTGCCCGGCGGCGGGACGGCGCGTCCCGCAAGCGCATAGAGCAGCGGCAGGATTTCGCGCGGGCTGGTCGAGCGGCTCTTGTCCGGCGCGGCCCGCGTAGGAATAGTCGATCTCGCCATAAGCCTCGTCGCTGCTGCTGCCCACGACGCTTTGGCCCGCTCGTGGCGAGCCGAATGGCTGACGTCGGAAGCGCCCGCTCGAGCTTGGCCAGAACGTTGCGGCGCAGATCGACATAGCGCGGGTCTTCCGGCGCCAAGTCGAACGGTGATCGAGCAGCGGCTCGCGAAGCTCGGCGAGCGCGCGCTGATCGGCGGCTGGAAACGAGTTGCGCCGATCCTCGGTGAGGTCCACCGATGTCCTGACCTGCGTGGCCAGTGCGAGCACGGCCGCAACGGCGGCGACGCAGGCGATCGAACGCATGAACCTGGTGCGCAGCGGCACTCCGGGATGCAGCCACACCGCGGACAGCGCGCGCAAAGCCGCAGATCGCGGCCATGACGCCCAGGACAGACCCGGCGACAGAAGATCCCTGCTCGAAGGTGCGCAGCGTCTGCGTCAGCGACAAGCGCGAAACCCACTCGAAGCACGCCCGGCTGGCCGGCCAAGGCGAAATCCAGAACCCAGGAGCCGATGGTGAAGGCCAGGGCGATGATCGCCGCCGTCGCCGAGCTTTCGGAAATCGCTGCGCCGCAAACAGCGCAATGGCGCCGACCAGCAAGCCGTAGAGCAGATGGCCCGAAAGCAGATTGGCGGTCTCCGGGACATAGAGGTGCCCGCCGAGCATGGCCCAGATCACCACGGCCGAGACCGCTGGAATGAGCTGCGACGCAGCCAGGCGCCGAAGATCGCCGCCATCTTGGCGGCGATCAGCGTCGGCACCCGATAGGGCAACTGCACCAGCAGACGCAGCGCGCCGGTTTTCCTTCTCGCGGCCGAGGCTGCGAATGGCCACGAACGGAAACAGCAAGGTCGACGGCGACGTAGAGCGCGCCGAAGGTGGGCACCAGCACGCCGTCGAGCGGCGAGAGGCCGCTCGCAAGCGCCGGTGCATCGCGCGCCGCCGCGCTCGCCTCGCCATAGAGCGACGACGGCCTGGAAGAAGCTGTAGCCGACGAGCGGGCAGAGGATCAGCAGCATGGTCCACAGCGCGCGGCCGCTCACGATCTCCCGCAGCTCCTTGGCCAGCAACGGGCGCAGGGGAGCACGCCGAACGACCGACGGCGTCAGGTGAGCGCAAGGAAGACGTCCTCCAGTCCGGCGGAGGCCATCGCGGTCTGCGCGCGCAGCTCGCGAGCGTCCCGACGCCGCGGACCCGGCCGTCCGCGAGCAGCACGAAGCGGTCGCAGACCCGCTCGGCGTCGATCAACTGATGAATGGCCAGACACGAGCGTGCGCCCATTGCGCCGCCACGTCGCGAACCACGCGCCATGATCTCGCGCGTCTGCCGGAGGTCGAAGCCGTCGAACGGCTCGTCCATCAGCAGCAAGCGGTTGCGGCGTGATCAGCGCCAGCGCCAGCATGAGCCGGCGGCCATAGCCTTTCGACAACGCGCCGACCCGCTTGCGCAGAACCGGCGCGAGGCCGAGCGCGCGGATGGCTTCGCCGATGATGCCTCGCAGGCCTGCCATAGGCGGCCGCGAAGAATTCGATCACGCGTGCAACGTACTCGTCTTCCCAGGGGCGCAGCCCGTCGGGCAGGTAGAACATGAATTCGCGACGGTGCGGCAGGGCAGGGGAGCGTGCCGCGCCAGAGAATCCGACCGTCGTCCACGGGCACCAGGCCGGCGATCGCTTCCAGCAGCGTGGTCTTGCCCGCCCCGTTGGAGTCCGATCCAGGCCGAGCACCTCGCCTGGATTTACCGCAAACGAAATGTCGGCGAGGCGCACGCTGCTCGCCATACCGCTTGGTCACTCCCGACACTTCACATCAGTGCCGGGCGCGTATGCCGCCGTCGCGGTCCCGCTGGATGGCAGTCGGATCCGGTCATTCCCGCACACTAGCTTCGGCGAACAAAAGGATGAGCCGGACGACGTGTTTCCGTTCTTGTCGGTCTGGTCACGTGCTCCAGCGTGATCGAAAGCGGGCGGCCTGCATCGGTGCAGGACGACATAAGCGCGGGGATGAGCGATCCGCCGGCCTCGCTCCAGGCTTCGCCGAGGCAGGCTTGGATGTCATGCATGGTGCTTGCCTGCGCCGTTTCGGCGATCTTCCGCAGTGGCGAGGCTCGGAATCGCAGGTATAGGTCGCCGGTCCATAGAGCGAGCAATCCCGCCAACCCGCGTAAGCTCGAGGGTCGGTGTCGCAAAATTGCCATCTCGCGGTTTTCCGGGTGATGGAGGCGAATTTCTCCTTGGTCACTGCGAGGGCAGCTGATCCGCTTCGGTTCCGAGCAATAGGCTGGCGCTTCGCGGTGCCACGTCCTGTGCCAAGGTCGTCGCCGGCAAGCCGGCCAACGCCAACGTCAAGAGCAAGAGACGGTCTGCCATTTGCTCGATCCGCTTTATTCAGTGTCGCGCGGTTTTGCAGGACCGTCGCCGGGCCGTTGGATCACGACCCGGCGTCGATCCGACATCTGGCCGCTGACATGCTTTCAGCTCTTCGCGCTCGCGGTCTTGTCGAGCGCGGCGCGCAGTCCCTTGGCGAGCTTCACGGCGTCGTCGTTGGCCCAGAAGTGCATGAAGATGAGACGCGGCTGCTCGGTGAGCATGTGGCTGTGGACCGCCGTCACCTCGATGCCGTTCTCCCGCAGCGCCTTGATCACCGGGTTCACCTCCTCGCCTGTGAGCACGAAGTCGCCGGTGATGGCGGCCTTGCCGCCGCCGGTCGGCTGGAAGCCGATCGCCGTCGCCACGCCGGTGGGTCCGGGGGCGTGAGCTGCATTCCGTTCTCGGTGACCGGATCGCGGCGCGGCACCGCGAACTGATAGACGCCGCCATTGGCCTGCCCCTTGACGCCGATGATCTGATCGAGCTGGGCGGTGTCGAGATCGATCGCCGGCGGCGTGGCCGGCGGCGCCGGCGGTGTCAACGGCGTCTTGCTCTCCGCCAAAGCGGTTCGGATCGCCGTGGCCAACTTCACCGGATCGCCATGCCCGCCGATATGCATGTAGAAGGGCAGGGGACTGCTGCGCAGGACGTGATTGTGTACCGCGGTCACCTCGAGGCCGTTCTCGATCAGCTTGGCCATGACCGGATTGATCTCCGGCCTCGAGCAGCACGAGATCGCCCATCACCATCGCGCCTCCGTGCATCGGCTTGAACGCCGCCCAGCCGCCGAGCGCCAGTGCCGGCCTGATGGTGACGCCATCGAGCGTCACCTGCAGGTCGGTGCGCGGAAAGCCGTAGCGATGAACGTCGCCGGACACGGCGGCGGTGCGTCCCAGCGCTTCGTCGACCTTCTTCCAGTCGATCTCCTGGGCGCTGGCAGTCGTGCCCATGGTTGCCATTGCGCAGATTGCAAAGCACGTGAACAGCACGCATGTTTATCTCCTCTTGAGTTGAGCTAATTGCCCGGTTTCGCTCCCTCGCCCTGACCTTGCGTCATTTGAACGACCAGCCGTCCAGCGTTGTTCCAGCAAATCTCATTGATCGATGGAGTGTTCACTCGATACGACAACAGCGTTTCTCCGACGCCGGGAAAGTCTCGATCTCGAGCCGGTCAAATCGCGTGACGTTGTCCTCTTCGGTCCACAAGCCGACCTGTCCGTCGCCCGGTAAGGTGCTATCCCGCGCGGTGAACAGCCAGTTGCGGTCGAGAGAAATCGTGAATTGGTCGTCGTTGGCTTGAAGCTCGAGCAGATGCCAACGGTCGCCGGACAACGTCAGCATCCGTTCCCCATATCCGTTCTTTCTTGCCGTTGACGATCCGGAACAGGTCGACCCGCTCTTCCAGCGCGCGCTCGCAATGACGACGTAGTAGCTGTCGACATCCAGAAAACGGGCGGCGATGCCCGCGGCCTGCATCGTTCCCTTTAGCGATCTTGAATCGAACGCTGCAGTTTGAAGTCTTTGGAGGAAATGGGTGCGTAGATCGCGAGCGAGAACCGATTCTCGTGCTGGTCCGTACTGACGTGTTCTATTGCCGTCCCATCCATGGCGGTCGTGTCGCGCACCACGGTCCATCGTCCGGGCTCGCCCTCTCCGGTTTGCAAAAAGTCGAAGTCGGGGGGCGGCGTTCCAAATTCACTTTGGGTACTATCGAACGTCGTCGTCGTGCCCACCGTCCGGCCGGGGTGGGAGCGGACGCAACGACGGCCGCCATCCCGATGGTCGCGGCAAGCGTGACGAGACGCCTCACGTGAGCGCTCCCAAAGATACAGTGCCAGTCCGACGCCGCAGCATGCTGCGAGCGTCGGGATCATGCCGACCTTGAAGCGAAAGATGGCGACGGCGGCGGCGACCGAGAGCGCGAGCGCGAGCCAGTCCACGCTCGCCAGCCTCGGCGCATCAAACGACAACGGAAAGGCACGTATCGGGACGGTGTCGCGAAAGATCAGAATGGATCGCGAACCAGATCGCGAGGTTGAGCATCGACGCCGACCACGGCGGCGGTGATGGCCGGACAGCGCGCCGTTCAGCGCCCTGTTGCCGCGCAGGACCTCGATGAAAGGCGCGCCGAGGAAAATCCAGAGAAAGCAGGGCGTGAAGGTGACCCAGGTCGCGAGCAGGCCGCCCAGCGTCCCGGCCATCATCGGCGAAAGCGAGCCCGGATCGCGGAATGCCGCCATGAAGCCCACGAACTGCAGCACCATGATCAGCGGCCCCGGCGTCGTCTCCGCCATTCCCAGGCCGTCGAGCATCTCGCCGGGCTTGAGCCAGCCGTAGTTCTCGACCGCCTGCTGGGCGACATAGGCGAGCACCGCGTAGGCGCCGCCGAAGGTGACCATCGCCATCTTGCTGAAGAAGATCGGCAATCTCGCTGAAGACGTTCCCCCTGCCTAAAGTAACCAGAAGCGCGATGACAGGAATGAGCCAAAGGGCGAGCCATACGCTCGACACCCGCAAGGCTCGCGCAACGGTCGGCCGCGTATGTGCGGGCAGCTCATCGCCGAGGAGGCTATCGACCACGCCGCCATCCCGCTTGCCATCGCCATGACCGCCCTTGAGCTGAAATGAGGCGGCGCCGGTCGAAGCGCCGGCAAAACCGATCAGCGCCGCGCCAAAAATAATGATCGGGAACGGAATATTGAAAAAGAAGATGCCCACAAATGCGGCCGCCGCGAGCGCACGCATCACGTTGTTCTTGAGCGAGCGCTTGCCGATGCGGACGACCGCCTCCAGCACGATCGCGAGAACCGCGGCCTTGAGCCCGAAAAACACCGCCGCAATCGCCGGCACGTTGCCGTAGCCGGCATAGACGTAGCTGAGCGCCATGATGGCGACGAGGCCGGGAGCACGAACAGGACGCCGGCCATGATGCCGCCGAGGGTGCGGTGCATCAGCCAGCCGATATAGGTCGCGAGCTGCTGCGCCTCGGGCCCGGGCAGCAGCATGCAATAGTTGAGCGCGTGCAGGAAACGGCTCTCCGAAATCCAGCGCTTCTCCTCGACCAGAATGCGGTGCATCACCGCGATCTGGCCGGCGGGACCGCCGAAGCTCAGCATCGCAACGCGAAGCCAGACCCGGAACGCCTCGCGCAGCGACACGCCGTGTCGCGGCGCGTATTCATCGCCTTCCGCGATCGCGAGTTCAGCCACGCCGGGCCTCCTTCACGCTTGCAGCCGGCCAGTTGTGGGTTTCCGCCTGAAGATTGCGACACCAGGCATAGAGCGCGTCGTACATCACCATGCCGTGTCCGAGCATTTCGTGATCGTCCGGAAAGTTCGCGGACAGGCCCAGCGAGATGGCGAACAGGCCGCCGCACTGCGGGGTCAGATCGTGACGCGACGTGTCGGCGCCTCGGACTATTTCGGCCAGATGGTCGAGAGCCGGATCCTTGATGCCGTAGATGCGCAGGATGGTATCGAACGAGCAGCGCTCACCTTCGTGGGTGAATTCGACCCCGTCGATGTCGTAAGGAGTTCCGCCCGTCTCTTTGGCGACCTTGAGCACGTCCTTGGTCGGGACGTAGATGAACTCGGCCTGCGGATCGATGAAGCGCCGGATCAGCCACGGACAAGCGATGCGGTCGATCTTCGGGTGCTCTCGCGTCACCCATTTGCCCGGCGTCGCGCCTATCGTCCGGTGTGTTGGCAGACCTTTTGCAATCCAGCCCTCAATGCCTTCCTGCAGGTAGACTGCATCGACGCCTGCCGCGCGCAAGGCAGCGGCTACGCGTTGGCTGACCTCACGCCCATGCACGCAGTGCACGACCACCTTGCGTCCGCTGGGCAAGTCCTTCCGCCAACGCTCGACGTCGTCGGGCGGCCGATGGAACGCAGATACGATGAGCTCCCCGCCTTCGCAAAATCGGCAGGGCGTCGAACGTCCACAACGATCGGCGCAGAGGCGGTGCCAAGCCGGGCATGAAGATCGCCTGGCGAGATAGAAGGGAGAATTTGTTGCATGACAGTTCACCTCGGTTGCCTCGATGGCGAAGCGTTCTCGCGCGGCATCGCGTTTCGTGCCGGCGGGTGCGGGGCTTTCCTATCGCCGCTTCTTCTTGAAATAGTCGTAGAGACTGTTGAAGACCTCGGTGCCGCGCGCAATCCGTTCCGAGTCATCCTCGGTCGCGATGCTGATGCCTTCGATCAGTGTCCTGATGCCTGCGACCTCGGTCGCGGCCGAACTTGTCGTCCTTGAGGTCGATGTCGTGGATGATCTCCGCGATGGCGCGAAGCGCGGGGTCTTTCAGCGCGACGCGCTCGAGCAGCACTTCGAACGTGCACTTGTCGCCCTCATGCGTGAACTCGGCCTCGAACATGTCGAAGCGCAGCTCGCCGGCGTGCGGGCGATAGCCCTTGCCGGACACGAACTTGAAGCGAGCTTGCGGGTCGATGAAGCGGCGTATCAACCAGGCGCTGGCGATCCGATCCACATAGACGCCCTGCCGCGTGACCCAGGTTCTGTCGCGCAGCGTCCCGAAGGCACTTTCCCTGGGATCGATTCGCTTTGTCCTTCACGGCCTCGTCCTCGCTTAATCGAGCCTCCACGCCTCTGAGCGAACGCTTCCGCCTTCTCGCGACCGATGGCGCCGAAGAAATCGATGGAAACCACCTGCGCGAGGCGCTTGCGCAACCGCGCGACCTGCGTGCGACGCTCGGCGACCGCGTCTGGCTTCGCATTGGGCGCAGCGACTTCGCCAAGGCGCGCACGTCCTTGGCCACGTCTTCGTAGTCGGCGTCGCGCGCCTGGTCGAAGAGCGCCCGGACCTCCTGGTCCGAAAGGCCGTCGATCAGGCGCGCCTCGCAGACGACCGCTTCACCGCCGCCTTCGACGATCTCACGCAGCAGCCACTCGAAATCCTCCTGGGTCTCCTCGTTCATCGGCAGCGCATGCACCGCGTTCTTGACCGCGACCGCGCCGAGGTCCTGCAGCCGCCGCCAGATCTTGACGCGGAGATATGCGGGCTTCGCCGGAAGCTGATGGATGAGCAGAAGCCAGCTGTAGGCTAGCGTCGCTTTGTGCGCCGGCATTCATGCGATCGAGACCGTATCAAGCTCGGACAGCGGATGCAACACGTGTATCATTTCAATTTTCCGTGTGTTCCAATGCCGCCGGACCGCTGTCGCGCGTTTGACAGTTGAGTGCGGAGAGCGCGAGCGTGCGCGCGGTTCATGCCGGACATGACGCATCAGTCGGCTGCAGTCTGCGCGTTGGGATCAGGGCGACGCTGCAAACTGACAAATTGGAGAATTGCATGCGCAGAATTCCAGCTCTCATCGCCGTCCTCGGGTTTTGCCGCCTCCGCAGCCGGGGCGCAGACGCCGGCCGACTCCGCCGCGTCGAAGAGCGCGCTGCTGACCCTCGATCAAAAAACAAAGATATCCGAGATGATCACCGAAGCGAACGCCGCCGCTCTCGAGGGCGCTTCATTTCCGGTTTCCGTCGACGGCGTCGTGCCGTCGGAAATCCAGCTCAACTCACTTCCTTCCGAAGCGGAACGAATTGGCGCCACAACTTCGCGGCTTCAGCTATGTTGTCGTCGAAGAGCTGGTTGCCATCGTCGATCCGCGGACCCGCAAGGTGGAAATCGTATTTCGGAGATGGGGAAGCAGTAAGCTGCATGCGCCAGTCCGAAGGCGGACGGAAACGATTGCTGCAACCCGACGTTTTCAATTGGCCTCGCAGCGGGCCGCCGGGCGCCCGACATGCATCTACGTCGCGTCACTTCGATGATGCGGGAAGCTCGATGTTCTCAAGTTGAGAGAACGCACGACTGTTGAACCATGAACGGTCATCGCGATCCGCACGACCACCCGCACGATCATTCGGCTGGCCATGGACACACCCACGGCATCGTCGATCCCTCGATCACGACCAACGACCGGGGGCTGTGGGCGATCAAATGGTCGTTCGTCGGTCTCGCCGCCACGGCCATTCTGCAGCTGGTGGTGGTCTTCCTCTCCGGCAGCGTCGCGCTGCTTGCCGACACGATTCACAATTTTGGGGATGCTGCGACCGCGATACCGCTCGGGATTGCCTTTTGGTTCGCCCGCAAGAAGCCGAGCCAGCGGTTCACTTTCGGCTATGGGCGCGTCGAGGACCTGGCAGGGCTCGCAATCGTACTCACGATTCTCGCGAGCGCGATCGTCGCGGGATATGAGAGCATAGAGCGGCTCTGCATCCCCAGGACATATCCTATCTGGGCGCGGTGATAGCGGCCTCGATCATCGGCTTTCTCGGCAACGAGGCTGTCGCCATCTTCCGCATTCGCGTCGGCCAGGAGATCAACAGCGCGGCGCTGATCGCGGACGGGTACCACGCGCGCGTCGACGGCTGGACGCAGCCTGGCGGTGCTTTCGGCGCCGGTCGGCGGTGTGGCTCGGCTACCCGCTTGCCGACCCGATCATCGGCCTGCTCATTACCGCCGCGATCTTCGGCATCGTCATCCAGAGCGGCAAGTCGATCTTCTTCCGAATGCTCGACGGCGCCGAGCCGAGACGTTATCGACGAACTGCGCCATGCCGCCGAGGATGTGCCGCAGGTGAAGGAGGTCACCGAGGTGCGCGCGCGCTGGCTCGGGCACCGCCTGCATGCCGAGTTGAACTGTCGCGGTCGATCCGGAGCTGACGATCGCACAGGCGCACGCGATCGCGGCCGAGGTCCGCCACCAGCTCCTTCATCATCTGGATTATCTGTCGCTGGTCGTCATCCACGTCGATCCGGCGGACCAGTCCGGCGAGTCGCACCATCGCATTGGAGAGCATGCCCACGACGGGCTGCCGGTACACTCGCATGGTTGATAAGCGTCAGGTCCCCGGCTTCTTGAGCTGAGCGAGGTCGTCGGAACAGGTCACAGGAAGCATGTTGACGGTGTCTTTACTGACGCCCGCCGTGGGCCTGGTCGCCGCTCCTGTGCATCCGTGAGCGTAAATCGATTTTATTTCAGTTCACGCTGGTTAATGGGTTCCCGAACTCGATTTTACGAGAACTTTCCCTTGCCCAGCAGCGGCAACTTCAGCGAGATGGGTTTCCGACCAATGGAGGAACCCCATGAAGATCCTTAGCCGCTCTGACTTTTATTCTCGGTATGTTGTTGCGTTCTATTTGCGCTCAAGCCCAACAAAATGGGACCGTGTCGTTCAACGGGAATATTTTCGACGCGCCACAGTGGCCAGACGCGGGATACACTCAGAGTCTCCGCCCGCCAAGGCGAAAACACCTCATCACGTAAAGAGACACGTGAGCCACAAAAATTCGGCGTCATAAAACTGGCGGCGGCAGCGCAGAATCGGTGAGCCCCGGCATTCCCATGTCGGGGCTCACTCTTTGCGGCCGGAAAATGTTGTCCATTTCGGCAATTAATTTTCGCTCTCGTTTCCCGAAACGTTCGCTGCCGCCGGCCGGTACTGGCCGGGTTTGACCGTTAGCGGCCGGATTTCCGGCAGGACGAAGGTGGAAAGTGGGGCGGGCTCTTTGCCGACCCACCAAGGAAGAAAAGGGCTGCACGTAAAGGGAGGTGGTGTGATGTGGAATCAAGTCTACGATCCCTTCAATAATTGGATTCTGTCGACGATCGGCGCGGCTTTGCCGGTCGTCACGCTGCTGGTGCTGATCGCGTCCAACAAGGTGAAGGCGCATATCGCCGCCATCATTGCGCTCGTCGTCGCCAATCTCGTGGCGATCTTCATCTTCACCATGCCGGCCGGTCTGGCCTTGCGCTGCGACCGTGCTCGGCGCGGTGACCGGCTTCTTCCCGATCGGCTGGATCGTGCTCAACGTCATTTTCCTCTATCGGCTGACAGTCGAGAAGGGCGCGTTCGAGACGCTGCAAACGACGATCGGCGGCGTCACGACGGACCGCCGGCTGCAGCTCTTGCTCATCGCCTTCTCCTTCGGCGCATTCTTCGAGGGCGCCTCGGGCTTCGGCACGCCGGTTGCGGTGACCGGGGCGATCCTGATCGGGCTCGGCTTCTCGCCGCTCGCGGCCTCCGGCCTCTCGCTCATCGCCAACACCGCGCCGGTCGCCTATGGCGCGCTCGGCACGCCGATCGCGGGATTGTCGAGCGTTACCGGGCATCGATCCTTATCTCCTCGGCGCGATGGTCGGGCGGCAATTGCCGTTCTTCTCACTGATCGTGCCGTTCTGGCTGATCTGGGCGTTTCGCCGGCTGGCGCGGCATGATCGAGTCTGGCCCGCAATTCTCGTGTGCGGCGTGTCGTTCGCGGTCCCGCAGTTTCTGATCTCGAACTTCATCAATCCCTGGATCGTCGATATCGGCGCGTCGCTCGTGTCCATGGCGTGCCTCATCGGCTTCCTCAAGTTCTGGCAGCCGAAGGAAATCTGGACCTCGCCGGCGCTTGCGCAGCCGAGACGATTCCGCGGCGACCATGCCGCAAGCCGGCGCCGCCCGGACCGAAGCCGAGCACCGCGCAGGTATGGGCGGCGTTCCTGCCCTGGATCATCGTCTGCGCGATCCTGCTTGATCTGGGGCACCGGAGCGTTCAAGGCGTTCGTCAACCCGTTTGCCACCTGGAACTATCCGGTTCCGGAGCTCCACAATATGATCAACAAGGTGCCGCCGGTCGCTCGCGCAAGCCGACGCCGGAAGGCGCGGTGTTCGCTTTCACCTGGCTCTCCTACACGGGCTCGGGGATGCTGATCGCCGCGATCATCGCCGGGCTTCATCATGGGGTTCTCGCCGGTTCGGCTGGTCAAGGCCTATGGCGAGACGATCAAGGTGTGCTTCTATTCGCTCATCACCATCTCGGCGATGCTCGCGATCGGAACGCTCACCCGGCTTTCCGGCGTCGACGCGACGCTTGGTCTCGCCTTCGCCGGCGCCGGCGTGCTCTACCCGTTCTTCGGCACGCTGCTCGGCTGGCTCGGCGTCGCGCTCACCGGCTCCGACACGGCATCGAACATCCTGTTCGGCAACCTGCAGAAGATCACCTCCGAGCAGCTGGGGCTGTCGCCGATCCTGATGGGCGCCGCCAACTCCTCGGGCGGCGTCATGGGCAAGATGATCGACGCGCAGTCGATCGTCGTCGCCTCGACCGCCACCAACTGGTTCGGCCACGAAGGCACGATCCTGCGCTTCGTGTTCTGGCACTCGATCGCACTCGCCTGCCTCGTCGGCGTGCTCGTCATGCTGCAGGCCTATGTCTTCACCGGCATGATCAGTGCAGTGAAGAACTTGCACGGCCACACCAAGAGAGGACGCAGACGCCGCATCCGGGGTAGTCCTGATCGATCCTGCGAAGGGGCCGTACAGCGCGCAGCCGGTCGACGTTGGTGGCGGCAGACCAAGGTGATGATGCGAAGATTGGGGCGCGGTCGAGGGCCCGATCTCCGGAGGCACGAGCTCAGGGAATGGAGTCATCATCCCCATGAACCCTTCATCCTGATGATCCTGGTGATGGCAGTGGAGCAGCGTCAGCCCCGGATCGTCGGCGACGAAATCGATCTCGACGGTGCTGAACCGCGTCATGTTGACGGTGTCTTTCATCACGCCCGCGGTCGGCTTGTCGCCCACCTTGGTGATCTCGAAGGTGTGGCGGTGGAGGTGGACCGGATGGTTGTCGCCGCTCTTGTTGGTCATGACGAGGCGATAGCGCTTGCCGCGCTCGGTGCTGAACAACGGATTGGTGCTGGGCCAGGACTTGCCGTTGATGGTCCAGCGGTTGTAGCCGCCGCGGCCGCCCGGCACTTTCTCGAACAGTAGCTCGACGCGTTCGTCCGGCGCCGGCACCGGCCGGTCGTTGCGGCCGAACAGCGTGTAGTCCCAATCGGAATTCGGCGGCGCCGTCCACTGCGGCTCTCCGCGCTGATCGGCATACTCGACCACGATGCCGAGCCCTTTCTGCGCTCGTCGTCGCTGACCTCGCCGAAGATCCAGACGCCGGGCCGGTTCATCTCCACGATCACGTCGGCCCGTTCCGCCGGCGCCAGAAACAGCACGTCGACGCCTTGCGGCGACGGCACGCGATTGCCGTCGAGCGCGATCACCGTGAGGCGATGGCCGGGCAGCGCCAGCGTGACATTCTCGGTCGGGCTGGCGTTGAGCAGCCGGAACAGCACGCGCTGGCCTTCGCGCACCCGCACCGGCTCGCCGTGGCCCAGCATCTTGTCGTTGAACGAGGCCGATGCGTACATCACCTCGAGGCCGTTGTCGGGCGGCGGACCGCGGCGGATATCCTGCATGCTCACCCACGAGCCCTCCCAGTGGTGGGCGGCGAGCAGCACCTCCTGGTCATAGCGGCCGGGATCGCTCGGCGGCTCGACGATCAGGAAGCCGTACAGTCCCGCAGTACAGGCTTCGGCGCAGATCCGGTCCGGCCATGTTGTGGCTGTGGTACCACCGCGTGCCGGCAGGCTTCGCGACGAACTCGTAGCGCTGCGTGCCGCCGCGCGCGCACCATCGGCGATCCTTCCTCCATCGCGCCATCGGACTGCGAGGGCAGGTAGAGACCGTGCCAGTGCACGATATCGTCGACGTCGGTATCGTTGCGGATATCGATGCCGACCTGGCGGCCCTCGCGAAGGCGAAGCACCGGACCGGGAACCGTGCCGTTGTAGCGCAAAGGTGTCGATGACTTTTCCGCGGGCGAGCTCCAGCCGCAGCGGCGCGATCCGCAGCGAATGGTCCGGCGCTCGATGCGATTTGCGTATACGCCGTTCCGCCGGCCGCCCCGAGCGCCATTCCGACCGCCCCAGCGCCGAGCACAAAGCCGCGACGATCGCCATGATCTCAGCCGGGATGACCTGCGGATCGCAAATGGTTTCATTCGCCAGATCCGACCTGCGCCGATCGAACTGGAAATCGGAGCATATCCGCAATACGCCGGCGCGCGCTGCTCGCTGCCGCTTTTTCGGGGTAACAACCCGCGGCCACGATCGGTTCCTCGCGGATTGCGTCAACGGAGCGGCGTTCTAGCCGAACGCGGCGGGCGTCCGAGCGTCGAGGGCGGCCGCAAGGACGCGGGCGTCGTGCTTGCGTCCGCATCGCGCAGTCGCTACATCCCCGGCGGCACCAATGATTTGTCCCTGGCGGGTGAGCCATGCGCGCGGAAGTCCAACACGTCGTCGATGAGATCAAGCAGTCGGTCGGGCTGCTGAGGAGGCATCTTTGACTTCGACGCGGCGCGCGTCCGGCTTCAGGAGCTCAACAAGCTAGCCGAAGACCCCACCCTGTGGGACGACCAGCAGCGGGCGCAGCGCCTGATGCAGGAGCGCACCGCGCTCGAGGATCAGCTTACCGCCATCGGCCGCATCGAGCAGGAGCTCGACGACCAGCTCACCATGATCGAGCTGGGCGAAGCCGAGAAGGACCAGAAGGCCATCACCGACGCCGAAGAGGCGCTCAAGACGGCTCAAGGCCGAGGTGGCGCGGCGCGAGCTCGAGGCGCTGCTGTCGGGCGAGGCCGATTCGAACGACATCTATCTCGAGGTCCATGCCGGCGCCGGCGGCACCGAGAGCCAGGACTGGGCCAACATGCTGCTGCGCATGTATACGCGCTGGGCCGAGCAGCACGGCTACAAGGTCGAGTATCTCGAAGAAACGCCAGGCGAGGAGGCCGGCATCAAGTCGGCGACCGTCGAGATCAAGGGCCGCAATGCCTTCGGCTGGCTCAAGTCCGAGGACGGCGTGCATCGCCTGGTCCGCATCTCGCCGTTCGACTCGAACGCGCGCCGCCACACCTCGTTCGCGAGCGTCAACGTCTATCCGGTGATCGACGACCGCATCATCGTCGACATCAAGGAGGCGGACGTGCGCACCGACACGATGCGCGCGAGCGGGGCGGGGGGCAGCACGTCAACAAGACGGAATCGGCGATCCGCCTCACCCACATCCCGACCAACATCGTGGTGTTCTGCCAGAACGACCGCTCGCAGCACCGCAATCGCGCGCAGGCGTGGCAGATGCTGCGCGCGCGCATCTATGAGATGGAATTGAAGAAGCGCGAGGCGCAGGCCGCCGCCGAGCAGGCCGCCAAGACCGACATCGGCTGGGGCCACCAGATCCGCTCCTACGTGCTGCAGCCCTACCAGATGGTGAAGGATCTGCGCACCGGCGTGCTCCACCTCCGCCACCGGCGACGTGCTCGACGGCGACCTCGACCAGTTCATGGAAGCAGCGCTGGCGCAGAAGGCGTTCGGCACCGCACCGGTCGAGGTGGAGGACGTGGAGTGAAGAGGCGCGCTGAGGTCGCAGACTGCGTTCATGGGTTTGACCCGCGCATCCATCGGCTCTCGGCATTCTGCACTGCGAGTCGACGATGGATCGCGGGTCATGCCCGCGATGACACGGGTCTGCAACCTGCTCGCGACCATGCTCAGAGGCTGGCGTCGAGCTTTTGTCCCGCGCGCAAGAATTTGTTCGGGTCGACCGCGTCGCCGCGCACCCGCGTCTCGTAGTGGAGGTGCGGGCCGGTCGAGCGTCCGGTCGAGCCGATCTTGCCGATGATCTGCCCGGTCCTGATGGACTGGCCGACGCGAACGTCGATCGACGAGAGGTGGCCATAGCGGGTGGACAATCCGTTGCCGTGGTCGATGTCGACCACCCGGCCATAGCCGCCGCTCCAGCCCGCCGCCGTCACCTTGCCGTCGGCGGTGGCGCGGACGGGATCGCCGGTCTCGCCGTGCAGATCGAGCCCGGTATGCATCGCCGGCGAACTCGTGAACGGGTCCATGCGGACGCCGAAGCCGGACGCCGGCTCGATGTCGCCGTCGACCGGCTTGCGCACGGGAACGCTGCCGATGGTGCGGGTGAGCCGCGCGATCTGAGCGCGCGCGGTCCTGATGCGATGAAGCTGCCGCTCGAAGCCGAGCGCCGTCCTTGGCCATGGGCGCGGGGATGAACGGGCCTCCGATGGCGCCTCCGGCGTCGGCGACTGCCACCTTGCCGAGGTCGAGGCCGAGTTCGGCGAGCACGCCGCGGATGCGGCCGCGCCTTGGAATCGTAGGTTCTCCGCCAGCGAATTGACCGTCGCGTTCTGGCGCTGCTCCACCCGATCGAGCGACGCCTGCAGGCGGGCGATCGCTCCGCCGACACCGCCCGCGCCCTTGGCGAGGATGCTGGTGCGCGGATCGATCGGCGTTCCGCGATCGAGCGGCACGAGGAAGGCGCCCTTGTCATTGAGCAGCGACGGCTTGAGCGGATCGCCCGCGGCTCGCCGGAACGCGCAGGCAGTTTGATCGAGCCGGTGGCCTCGCCGACACCGTTCATGGCGCTCGCGCGCGCTTCCAAGGCGGCCTGACGGCGCAGAATCTGCTCGAGCTTCTGCTCGTACTGCTCCTGGTCGATCAACTGGCGGCCGGCGATGCGGTCGATCCGGGTGCGCAGCTCGGCGATGCGGTCCTCGTAGCCGAATTGCAGCTCGGCCTGCCGGGCGAGGAGCCGCGTGAGCACGTCCTCGCTGAAGGCAAAGTAGGTGGCGGTCGTGATGCTCCAGGCCGCCATGATCACCAGCGTGCCGACCACCACCCAGAAGGCGATGGGGCCGAGCCGCAACTGCCGCCCGGCATGGGCAAGCGTGTAGCCCGCCGCCCACCGTCGCACGGATGCGTCGGCGGGCCTGCCTGGGCCGGCATGGCTGGAACAATGACTGTGCTGGTGCTGTGCAGATCGACCGTCGAGGCATTCACGCTTCCCCTCGGGTCCCCTACATCACCGCACCTTACCCCAGTACTAACCGCGTCAATTCGAGCCAGTCGTGGTTAATGTTCCACAAATGACGCATGCGGACCTGGCGCCGGCGACGGCGATCGATCGGCGAGTCCGCTCAGCGTCGACGCAAGCTTGCGCTCAGCGCGGAAGGAGCTTGGCCGCGGCCAGGACTTCCTCGGCATGGCCGTCGACCTTGACCTTCGGCCAGATGCGGGCGATCCGCCCGTCCCCGCCGATCAGGAAGGTGGCCCGGGTAATCCCCATGAAGGTCCTGCCGTACATGGATTTTTTGCCCCAGACGCCGTAGGCCTCGAGCATCTTGTGGGTCTCGTCGGACAGCAGGGGTATGCCGAGGCTGTGCTTCTTCTTGAACTTGTCCTGGGCCTCGACCGGATCGGCGGAGACCCCCAGAACGTCCGCGCCGGCCTTCTGGTATTCGGCCCGAAGCTTAGAGAAATCAATGGCTTCGCGGGTGCAGCCGGGGGTGTCGGCCTTGGGATAGAAGTAGAGCACGAGCTTGCGGCCGTTGAAGTCGGCGAGGGACAGACTGCCGCCGCCGTCGCGCGGCAGCTTGAATGCGGGGGCCTTTGCCCCCTCGGCGAGTTCCGTCGGCATGTGCCTTCCTTTCGTCCCTATTTCCGGCTCAATGAAAGTCTAAACAATATGCGGGAGACTACTGCCAGGTCGATGGTTGTGCCGGGGGCGCGTCGATCGCGGCAAGGGGGCTGGTTCGTCGCAGGCGCGCTGACAACGACGTGCGGCGGAATCGGTGGTCGAGGGGACGCCAAGTCGGGGCATGGCGGTTCAACAGTCCAATTCGTGATCTCGAGGCTCTCCGAAAGCTGGAGGCGAGCCTCAACGCCGGATCTGTGCGCGCCGGCACATCCGCAGCCACAACAGAATTCGCCCCGCCATCGCGGCCTGACATGCCCGCTCTCGCGTCTGATGGGACTGCGGCTGTGGGGACCGCGCCTGCGCAAATTCGTCGTCATCGGCGGTTCGCTCTGCGGTCTCGTCCTGGTCGCGATGGTCGCCCTCTGGTGGCGGCTCTCCAGCGGTCCGATCGAGCTCGATATCGCGACGCCGTGGCTCACCGCGGCGATCAAGGAAAATTTCGGCGCGGGCCATGACGTCGAGATCGGCGGCACGCAGATCGAGCGGGACGCGAACGGACGCACGTCGCTGCGCATTCGCGACATCGTGGTGCGGGACGCCGAAGGCACCGTGGTGGCGAGCGCGCCGAAGGCGGAAGTCGGCGTCTCCGGCACGGGCCTGTTGACCGGCCGCATTCGCGCCGAACGCCTGAGCCTGGTCGGCGCGGAAATGGCGGTGCGGATCGAGTCCGACAGCAAGGTCACGGTCTTCGCCGGCGGCAACAAGCGTCCCTTCGTCACCGCGTCGGCCAATGCTGCTCCGGCGCTGCCGGGATCCACGCCGGCGCGCGAAGCTCGAACGCGCGGCGGCGCTCGGCGCGGCCGCGCCGCCCGCTCCGAGCACGCTGCGACCGCGCCGGCCGCGAACGCGTCCGCGGTCACCCGCAACGGCGTTCCCGACTTCGCCGTCATGCTGGCCTGGATCGAGAGCCTCGATGCCAGCGGCCTCGACGGCCGCGATCTCGCCGAGATCGGCCTCAAGAGGCGGCAATCTCACCGTCGACGACCAGCGCAACGGCAAGCAGTGGACGTTCACCAATATCGATCTCGGCGTGATGCGGCCCAAGAGCGGCGGCATCGCCGTCACGCTGGGGTCGGAAAACGTCGAGCGGCCTTGGCACATGCGCGCGGCCATGACACCGGGTCAGCGAGCAGGGCCACCGCATCATCGACGTCGAGGCACAGAAGGTCTCGGCCAAGGATCTCATGCTCGCCATGCGCGTGGGCGAGAGCCAGTTCGAACCCGATCTGCCGCTGCTCGGCGCGCATCCGCGCCGATATCGGACCCGACGGCATTCCGCACATGCTCGACGGCAAGATCCTGGTGGACAAGGGCGTCGTCATCGATCTCGACGATCCGCTCGCGCGCATTCCGATCGATCGCGCCGAAATCAATCTCGATTGGGACGCGACGCGCCAGGCGCTGGTCATGCCGTTCCAGGTGCGTGTCGGGCGGCAATCGCATCACCCTGCTCGCGCAGTTCGACGCGCCGCGCGAAGGAAGCAGCGTGTGGGGCCTCCAGGTCTCCGGCGGCACGGTCGTGCTGGCCTCCGCCGCGCCGGTGGATCCGAATGCCGCTCATCCTCAACCGCATCGCGCTGCGGATGCGGATCGACCCCGCCAAGCAGCGCATCGACCTCGATCCGAGCGAACTGGGCAACGCCGATCTCGGTGTCGCGCTCACCGGCAGCCTCGACTTTTCGACCGACGATCCGCGCCTGGTGCTCGGCATTGCCGGCACGCGCATGTCGGTCGCGGCGATGAAGCTGCTGTGGCCGATCTGCACGGCGCCGAAGGTCCGCGCCTGGGTCGCAAGAACATGTGCTGGCCGGCACCGTCGACCGGCTGGACATCTCGACCAACGCGCCGTGGTCCACACTCAAGACGAGCGGCCCGCCTGTTCCCGACGACGGTCTGCTGATCCAGATCGTCGGCAACGGCGCGGAAGTCCGCCCGGTCGCCGGCCTGCCGGCGATCTCGCGACGCCGACGTCAATCTGCGCATTTCCGGCCGCACGGCGGTGATCAATGTCGGCCGCGGCAATGTGGAAATATCGCCCGGCCGCAAGCTCTCCATCACCAACGGCGTGTTCGAGGTGCCCGACACGTTCCCGAAGGCGCCGCCGGCGAAGGCGCGCTTCCGCCTCGACGGCTCGGTACCGGCGGCGGCCGAACTCCTGGGAATGGAACGGCTGCGCGATTATTCCGGCGCGCCGATCGATCCCGCGACCAGTCGCGGGACGCTCACCGCGCAAGTCACGCTCGCCCTCCCGCTCAAGGAGGATCTCGCGCCCGGATCTTCGATCTACACGATCAACCTCGACATCGCGAACTTCGTTGCCGAGCGCATGGTCATGGGTCAGAAGGTCGAGGCGGCGCTGCTCAAGGTCAGCGCCAACAACCAGGGTCATTGATCCGCGGCGACGTCAAGATCAACGGCGTTCCCGCCGCGCTCGACTACCGCAAGCCGCGCGACGCCGACGCCGATGTCCGCATCCAGGCCACGCTCGACGAAAGCGGACGCAGCAAGCTCGGCTTCGATCTCAGCGGCTTCCTCATGGGGCCGGTGCCGATCAAGCTCAGCGGACGCATTCCGGCGCAGGAGAGCGACACCCGCTTCGCGATCGAGGCCGATCTGACCCAGGCCAAGGTCGACAATCTGCTGCCGGGGTGGTCGAAGGCCGCAGGCCGCGCGGCTCGCGCGACCTTCACGCTGGTGAACAAATCCCCGGGCACGCGCTTCGAGGATCTGGTGGTCGAAGCGCCCGGCGCTTCGGTCAAGGGCGCGATCGAGGTGGATGGTTCCGGCGACGTGGTGTCGGCGAATTTCCCCGTCTTCAGCCTGTCCGACGGCGACAAGGCGACGCTCAAGGCCGACCGCAGCGCCGACGGCACGCTGCGCGTGACCGTACGCGGCGACGTCTATGACGGCCGCGGCTTCATCAAGTCGACGATGAGCGGCGGCGGTGCGAGCAACCGCAAGCAGAAGCACGACAAGGATATCGATCTCGACCTCAAGCTCGGCGCGGTCGTCGGCTTCCACGGCGAGACCCTGCGCGGCCTCGATCTGAAGCTGTCGCGGCGCAGCGGCGCGATCACCAGCCTGGCGGTGAACGGCAAGCTCGGGCGCGATGCACCGCTGACCGGGGACCTGCGCGGACGCGGCACCAACGGGCGCCAGGTGGTGTTCGTCGAGACCAACGATGCCGGGGCGTTTTTCCGGTTCAGCGACATCTATCCCAAGATCTTCGGCGGCGAGATGTGGGTGGCGCTCGACCCGCACAGCGCCGATACCGCGCCGCAGGAGGGCATCCTCAACATCCGCGATTTCGCGGTGCGCGGAGAGTCCGCGCTCGACCGCGTGGCCGCGGCGCCGCAACAGCCCGGCGGTCCGCCGCCGGGCGTGGACTTCTCGCGCCTGCGGGTGGATTTCACCCGCTCGCTCGGACGCTTCACCGTTCGCGACGGCCTGGTGAAGGGGCCCGCGATCGGCGCGACCGTCGACGGCTATATCGACTACAACCGCGACGACGTGCGCATGCAGCGGCACCTTCGTCCCGCTCTACGGCCTCAACAATATGTTCGGCCAGATCCCGATCGTGGGACTGTTCCTCGGCGGCAGCAACGAGGGCTTGCTGGGCGTCACCTATGAGGTGGTCGGCCCGCCGAGCACGCCGGTGCTGCGGGTCAATCCGATATCGGCCGTGGCGCCCGGCCTGCTGCGCAAGTTCTTCGAATTCCCGAGCGGCAACGGCGTGGCGCCGCAGAGCTACGCAGAGCCCCGGAACTAGGCAGGGACGGCGGCAGGCGTGGAAGCCGCAACGATATGAGCGCACCGTCAAAGACCGACGCGACGACGCCCTGTCCGCATTGCGCGGGCACCATGACGATCAGCATGATCGGGCCGATACCTGCCGAGCCCACGTTCATGAATCATACATTCGCATGTCCCGCGTGCGGCCACTCGGCGGACCTTCAAATTCAAGAAGAAGGACGCGGCGTAGCGCGATCGCGGCCGGCCGCGCGTCGTCCCGGTCCGGTCACACCGGCTTGAGCAGGACGTGGCGCTTTCGTCCGAGCGAGAGCTTGATGACGCCTTCCGGCGTGAGATGGTCCGGCGTCAGCATCATCTTCTCGTCGGCGACGGTGACGTCGTTCACGCGCAGCCCGCCGCCCTTGATGTGCCGGCGCGCCTCGCCGTTCGACGATACCAGCCCCGCTTCCACGAAGGCGGCGAGCACGCCGAGCCCGGCCTCCAGCCGCGCGCGTGCAATTTCGACGCTGGGAAGCGTTTCCGCGAGCGCTCCCTCCTCGAACGTCCGCCGCGCGGTTTCGGCGGCCTGCTCCGCCGCCTCGCGGCCGTGCAGGATGGCGGTCGCTTCGGTCGCGAGCACCTTCTTGGCTTCGTTCAGCTCCTGCCCCTTGAGCGCGGCAAGGCGTGCGATCTCGTCGAGCGGCAGCTCGGTGAACAGCTTGAGCAGACCGGCCGACGTCGCCGTCCTCGCAATTGCGCCAGAACTGCCAGTAGTCGTAGGGGCGCATCATCTCGGCGTTGAGCCAGACCGCGCCGGTCTCGGTCTTGCCCATCTTGGCGCCCGAGGAGGTCGTCAACAGCGGCGTGGTCAGCGCGAACAGCTCGGCGCCGGCGAGACGGCGGCCGAGGTCGATGCCGTTGACGATGTTGCCCCACTGGTCGGAGCCGCCCATCTGCAAAATGCAGCCGTGGCGGTTGTGGAGCTCAACGAAATCGTAAGCCTGCAGGATCATGTAGTTGAATTCGAGAAACGTCAGCGGCTGCTCGCGATCGAGCCGCAGCTTCACCGAATCGAACGTCAGCATCTTGTTGATGGTGAAATGCCGGCCGACGTCGCGCAGGAAGGAAATGTAATGCAGCTGGTCGAGCCAGTCGGCGTTGTTCGCCATGATCGCGCCGGCACCGAAATCGAGAAAGCGCGAGAACACGGTGCGGATCGAGGCGATATTGGCGTCGATCTGATCGGCGGTCAGCAGGGTGCGGCTGGTGTCCTTGCCGGACGGATCGCCGATCTTGCTGGTGCCGCCGCCCATCAACGCGATCGGACGATGCCCGGTCTTCTGCAGCCATCGCAGCATCATGATGGTCAGCAGGTTGCCGATATGCAGGCTGGGCGCGGTCGCATCGAAGCCGACATAGGCCGTGATCGGGCCCGCCGCCGCCTTGGCGTCGAGGCCGGCGGCGTCCGATACCTGGTGGATGAATCCGCGTTCCGCCAGAACCTGCAGGAAATCGGATTTGTAGGCGCTCATGACCTACCGCCTGTTGGTGTCGCCTCTTCGGGGCCGGTGGTGTAACAGGTCCGGCGCGGGATTCAACCGAGGACAGGGCTCCATGTCGCGCGTCACTGCCATCGGTCTGATGAGCGGCACCTCCTATGACGGGGTCGACGTCGCGCTGATCGAGACCGACGGCGAGGAGATCGGTCGCTCTCGGCCCCACCGGATACCGGCCCTACAGCGACCAGGAACGCGACCTGCTGCGGCGCGCGATCGCGGTCGCGACCAATCTCAACGACCGCACCGAGCGGCCCAAACTCCTCGCCCAGGTCGAAGAACTCGTGACCGACATGCATGCCGAGGCGGTGGAAGCGTTCCTGGCCGCCAACGGGATGGCGCCGAGTTCGATCGGGCGTGGTCGGTTTCCACGGCCAGACCGTTCTGCACCGGCCCGAACGCGGCCTCACGGTCCAGCTCGGCAATGGGCCGGCGCTCGCCGCCCGGCTGGGGATTCCCGTGGTCTATGACTTCCGCGCCGCCGATGTCGCCGCCGGCGGGCAGGGCGCCCCGGTCGTGCCGGTCTTCCATCGCGCCCTGGTGCGCCTGCTCAAGCGTGCGCATCCGGTCGGCGTGCTCAATCTCGGCGGCGTCGCCAACGTGACCTTCATCGACGGCAACGCCGATCTCATCGCCTTCGACACCGGCCCCGGCAATGCGCTGATCGACGACTTCGTGCGGCTGCGGACCGGGCAGCCGCAGCGACGACGACGGACGCGCGGCGGCGGCGGGCAAGGTCGACGAGGACGCGGTCGCGCGGGTGCTGGCGCACCCGTTCTTCGCCAAGCCGCCGCCCAAGTCGCTCGATCGCAATGCCTTCCGCCAATGGGTGGTGGAAGAAGGACGGCTCGCCAGCAAAAGCACCGAGGATGGCGTGGCGACGCTCACGGCGATCACGGCGGCGGCGGTGGCGCAGGCGACCAAGGTGTTGCCGCGGGCGCCGGCGGGCTGGCTGGTCGCCGGCGGCGGCACGCGCAATCCGACCCTGATGCGAATGCTGGCGCAGCGGCTGGCGCCGGTCGGCATCGAGACCGCCGGCGCGGTCGGCTGGTCGGCCGATGCGCTCGGAGGCGCAGGCCTTCGCCTATCTCGCCGTGCGAACGCTCAAGGGCTTGCCGCTCACCTTTCCCACCACCACCGGCGTGCCCCGGCCGCTCACCGGCGGCGTGCTGGTGCGCAAATCAGATGGCGGCGTCGGGTTCGCCCCGGCGCCTAGTGCGTCGGTTGAGTCGACGCGGCCGAGTCATTGGCCGGCGCACGCATCGCCGTGGATGGCGCAAGGACCGCGCGTCGCCGGTGCTCAGGCCGCGCTCGGCTTGCGCTCGATCTTGAGACGCTTGTCGAGATAGCCGCTGATCGCCTGCATCAGCGGCTCGACCTTGCCGTCAAAGAAATGGTTGGCGCCCGGGATCACCTTCTGCTCGATCACGATGCCTTTCTGGGTCTTGAGCTTGTCGACCAGGCCGGTGACGTCCTTGTGCGGCACCACGGCATCCTTGTCGCCGTGGACGATCATGCCCGAGGACGGGCAGGGGGCGAGAAACGAAAAATCGTAGAGATTGGCGGGCGGAGCGATCGAGATGAAACCCTCGATTTCAGGCCGCCGCATCAGCAGCTGCATGCCGATCCAGGCACCGAACGAGAAGCCGGCGATCCAGCAGCTCCGCGCCTCCGGGTTGATCGACTGCGCCCAATCGAGCGCCGAAGCCGCATCCGACAGCTCTCCCTGGCCATGGTCGAAAGAGCCCTGGCTCCTGCCCGACGCCGCGGAAGTTGAACCGCAGCACGGAGAAGTTCCGGTGCACGAAAGCGTAGTAGATCTGGTAGATGATCTGATGGTTCATCGTGCCCCCGAACTGCGGGTGGGGATGGAGCACGATCCCGATCGGCGCGTTCTTCTGCCGGGCGGGATGATAGCGTCCCTCGATGCGCCCGGCCGCGCCGGTGAAAGATGACCTCGGGCATGAATATTCGAACCTCGACTGGACGGTTTAGCTCTGGCCCGCCGCCGCACCCGTCAGAGCATGCTTGACGGCAGCAGTGCCTGTACGTAACTATCTAGAACCATTCTAGAATTTGGCGAGCAGCACCGCCGACGGCAGGCGCGGGTGGTCGCGGCGGGCGCTTTTTAGCACGGGTGCGGGGGCAAAAAGCAAGTGTTTCGAAGGGTGTTGGGCTCGCCATCGGCTTTGGACTACAACGGGGCCGCACGCGCGATCAGAGGCCATGACCGACCGTATCTACCTCCGACTGGAACGCAACCGCTCCGCTGCGGCCGCAAGCACGCGCCGCCGCGCATGGCAGCGCTCGACAGTTGCCGGCAATCCGTCCTCGGTGCACGCCGAGGGCCGCGCCGCCCGCCGCCTGATCGAGGAGGCCCGGGAAAAGTCGCCGCGCTCGGTTGCGGCCGAGCCGCGCAACGTGGTGTTCACCTCAGGGGGCACGGAAGCCAACATGCTGGCGCTCACGCCGGCGAGCGGACCTGATGGGAAGGCGCCTGACAGGTTGCTGATCTCGGCGCTCGAGCATCCGTCCGTGCTGGCCGGAGGACGGTTTGCAGCCGCGGCAGTGCAGAGGGTGCCGGCCACCGGCGATGGGCGGATCGACCTCGCCGCGCTTGCCGATGCCCTGGCGGCGCTGGAGGGCCGCCGGGCGCTGGTTTCGCTGATGCTCGCCAATAACGAAACCGGCGTTGTTCAACCGGTTTCTGAGGCCGCTCGCCTGACCCATGAAGCGGGCGGCGTCCTGCACGTCGACGCGGTCCAGGCGGCTGGAAGGATTCCGTGTGATATCAATGGGCTATCGGCGCCGATCTTCTCACGCTTTCTGGGCACAAGATCGGCGCGCTCAAGGGCGTCGGCGCGCGTTGTCAGGCGCGACGCGGCGGTGCCGTTTCCAGCTCCGCTGATCAAGGGCGGCGGCCAGGAGCGCGGCGCGCGGGCAGGGACCGAGAACGTGGCGGGCATCGCCGCCTTCGGCGCGGCGGCAGCCGCGGCGCTCGCGGACCTGGCGCGCCGAAGCCGGGCGCATGGCGGCGCTGCGCGACCGGCTCGAGGCGGGCCTCAGGTCGGCTTCGCCCGACCTCGTGGTGTTCGGGGCCGAGGCCGAACGGCTCCCCAACACCACGCTGTTCGCCCTCAACGGCATGAAGGCGGAGACCGCGGTCATTGCCTTCGATCTCGAAGGGAGTCGCCGTGTCGTCGGGCGCGGCCTGCTCCTCGGGCAAGGTCCAGCCCTCGCATGTGCTCGCGGCCATGGGAGTTCCGCCCGAGCTTGCGCCGCGCCGCGGTGCGCGTGAGTCTCGGGCCCGACCACCACGCAATCCGAGATCGATCGTACGATCCAGGCTTGGATTAAGATCTCTTCAGCATTACCTAAGGAGACACGAGGCATCGCCGCCTGAAGCGCCAGCGAGGGTGTGAGGCACGCCACAGCGACCACGACCATAACCGACTGATCCAACCCGCGGTCCTTGAAACCGCAGCGGAGGAAGAATGCCGGCCGTACAAGAGACCGTCGAGCGGGTCCGCCGCCTCGACGTCGACCAATATAAATACGGGTTCGTGACGGACATCGAGATCCGACAAGGCCCCCAAGGGCCTGTCCGAAGACATCGTCCGCTTCATCTCGGCCAAGAAGAATGAGCCCGAGTGGATGCTCGCGTGGCGGCTCGACGCCTATCGGCGCTGGCTCACCATGCGCGAGCCGCTGTGGGCGCGCGTGAACTACGGTCCGATCGACTATCAGGACCTCTATTACTATTCCGCGCCGAAGAAGAAGGACGGCCCGAAGTCGCTCGACGAGATCGACCCGGAGATCCTCAAGACCTACGACAAGCTCGGCATTCCGCTGCGCGAGCGGGAGGCGCTGCTGGGCGTGCAGCGGCCGGCAGGGGAAGACGGCGAGGGCGAAGGCGGAACCGGCTACGGCCGGGTCGCGGTCGACGCGGTGTTCGATTCGGTCTCGGTCGCGACCACGTTCCAGGCGGAGCTTGCCAAGGCCGGCGTCCTGTTCATGCCGATCTCCGAGGCGCTGCACAAACATCCCGACCTGGTGAAGAAGTATCTCGGCACCGTGGTGCCGAGTTCCGACAATTTCTTCGCCACGCTCAACGCGGCGGTGTTCTCCGACGGTTCCTTCGTCTACGTGCCGCCGGGCGTGCGCTGCCCGATGGAGCTTTCCACCTATTTCCGCATCAACGAGCGCAATACCGGCCAGTTCGAGCGCACCCTCATCATCGCCGACAAGGGCTCCTATGTGAGCTACCTCGAGGGCTGCACCGCGCCGATGCGCGACGAGAACCAGCTGCACGCCGCCGTGGTCGAGCTGGTCGCGCTCGACGACGCCGAGATCAAGTATTCGACCATCCAGAACTGGTATCCCGGCGACGCCAACGGGCGCGGCGGCGTCTACAATTTCGTCACCAAGCGCGGCGACTGCCGCGGCGTGAACTCGAAGATTTCCTGGACCCAGCTCGAGACCGGCTCGGCCATCACCTGGAAGTACCCGAGCTGCATCCTGAGCGGCGACAATTCCCGCGGCGAATTCTATTCGATCGCCATCTCGAACGGCTACCAGCAGGTCGATTCGCGGCACCAAGATGCTGCATCTGGGCAAGAACACGACGAGCCGCATCATCTCCAAGGGCATCGCGGCGGGCCACTCCGACAACACCTATCGCGGCCTCGTCACGCGCGCACCGCCGGGCGAAGGGCGCGCGCAACTTCACCAATTGCGACTCGCTCCTGATCGGCGACAAGTGCGGCGCCCATACCGTGCCCTATATCGAGGCGAAGAACTCCTCCGCGGTGTTCGAGCACGAGGCCACCACCTCGAAGATCTCCGAGGACACGTTGTTCTATTGCCGGCAGCGCGGCCTTTCGGCGGAGGATGCCGATCGCGCTCGTCGTCAACGGCTTCGTCAAGGACGTGCTGCAGCAGCTTCCCATGGAATTCGCCGTCGAGGCGCAGAAGCTGATCTCGATCAGCTTGGAGGGCAGCGTTAGGCTAGGATGGGATAGCCCTCGTCGCTTCGAAGACGCCGCCTTCGGCGGCTCCCCGGACGAGGATCAAGGCAAGGAAGTCGTTCGAATGCATCTGCTGGAAGTGAAAAATCTGCACGTCGAGGTCGACGGCAAGCAAGATCCTCAACGGGCTCGAGCTTTCGATCGGCAAGGGCAGCGTGCACGCCATCATGGGCCCGAACGGCTCGGGCAAGTCGACGCTCGCGCATGTGCTCGCGGGCAAGGCCGATTACGTCGTCACCGAGGGCGAGGTGCTGCTCGACGGCGAGGACATTCTCGCCCTGGCGCCCGACGAGCGCGCCGCCAAGGGGCTTGTTCCTCGCGTTCCAGTATCCGCTCGAAATCCCCGGCGTCGCCACCATGACGTTCCTGCGCACCGCGCTCAACGCGCAGCGCAAGAAGCGCGGCGAGGCCGAGCTCGCTGGTGCCCGAGTTCATGAAGCGCGTGAACGAGGTCGCGGGCAAGCTCGGCATCGACCAGGACATGCTCCGCCGCGGCGTCAATGTCGGCTTTTCCGGCGGCGAGAAGAAGCGCAACGAGATTCTGCAGATGGCGCTGCTGGAGCCGCGGCTCTGCGTGCTCGACGAGACCGATTCCGGGCTCGACATCGATGCGCTCAAGGTCGTGTCCGACGGCGTCAACCGGCTGCGCTCGCCCGACCGCGCCTTCGTCGTGATCACGCACTACCAGCGCCTGCTCGACTATATCGTGCCGGACGTGGTGCACGTGCTCTCGAAGGGCCGCATCGTGAAGACCGGCGGCAAGGCGCTGGCGCTCGAGCTCGAAGCCACCGGCTACGCCCAATACCGGGACGAGGCGGCGTGAGGTTGCGATGAACGTCGAGGTCCGCCCGATCAAGACTGCGGCCGAAACCGCGCTGGCGACGAATTTCGCCATGGTGAAGCGCGCGCTTCCGGGCGCGGCGGCGGTCGCGGCGCTGCGCGAAGATGCTTTCCGGCGGTTCGAGACCGAAGGGCTGCCGCACCGGCGCGTCGAGGAGTGGAAATATACCGACCTGCGCGCGCTCATGCGCGACGCCAAGCCGCTCGCCGGGCGTGCCCGACGCGGCCGCGAAGGCGCGCGCCAAGCAGGCGATGCGCCACGCTCGCGCTGCGATCGAGGCGCGCGCGATCGTGTTCGTCGACGGCGCCTTCGTGCCGGAACTCTCCGATCTCGCCGACCTGGAAGCCGGGCCTCACCATCCGCTCGATGGCGCAGGCGCTGGCGGCGGCGATCCGCAGCTCGTGCGCCCATCTCGGCAAGCTGGTGCCGACCGACGATGTGGCGGTCGCGCTCAATACCGCGTTCATGGGCGACGGCGCGGTGATCCATGTCGCGGAGGGCGTCGCGCTGGCGCGGCCGATCCACCTCGTCTTCGTGAATGCCGGCGCGCGAGCCGGCCTCGATCTTCGTCCGCTCGCTCGTCGTGATCGAGAGCGGCGCGCGCGCCATGCTGGTGCGAAAGCCATGTCGGCGTCGAATGCCGACGAGGACCAGGTGAATGCGGCGCTCGAGCTCAAGGTCGGCGACGCGGCGCATGTCGATCACGTCAAGATCACCGGCGCGGGCGCGGGCGCGCTGCATGTCTCGACGCTGATGGCGGCGATCGGCGCGCATGCCCGCTTCAACGAGTTCCTGTTCACCACCGGCGCCGCCGTGGTGCGCAACCAGATGTTCGTGCGCTTCGACGGCGAGGGCACCGATCGCCGGGCATCCGCGGCGCGAGCCTGCTCAGGGCCGCCAGCATGCCGACACGACCGTTGGTCGCCGACCACGCCGGTCGGCGACTGCACCAGCCGCGAGGTGTTCAAGTCGGTGCTCGACGACGAGAGCCGCAGCGTCTTCCAGGGCAAGATCATCGTGCGGCCGCACGCGCAGAAGACCGACGCCAAGATGGCGACGCACGCGCTGCTGCTGTCGGACACGGCCGAGGCCGACAACAAGCCCGAGCTCGAGATCTTCGCCGACGACGTGCAGTGCGGCCACGGCGCGACCTCGGGCGATCTCGACGAGGACCTGTTGTTCTACCTCAAGGCGCGCGGCATTCCGGCCAAGGAGGCCGAGGCGCTGCTGATCCAGGCCTTCGTCGGCGAGGCGGTGGAGGGGATCGAGCACGCCGGCCTGCGCGACGCGCTGATGGACCAGGTCGTCGCCTGGCTTGCGGCACGGAGTAATCACCGGCCGTCCTCGTCGAGGCCGCCTTCGGCCAGCACCTCAGGATGACGGGCACGAGGCGAGACATGCACAAGCCGTCAGCAACGGCGCCTATGACGTCAGCCGCATCCGCGAGGATTTTCCGATCCTCGCCATGCCGGTCTACGGCAAGCCGCTCGTCTATCTCGACAACGCCGCCTCGGCGCAGAAGCCGAAGGCGGTGCTCGACCGCCTCCAGCACGCCTATACCGCCGAATACGCCAACGTGCACCGCGGCCTGCACTATCTCGCCAACGCCGCGACCGAAGCCTACGAGGAGCGCGCGCGAGAAAGTCGCGCGCCTTCCTCAATGCCGGCGCGCAAGGAAGAGATCATCTTCACCCGCAACGCCACCGAGGCCATCAACCTCGTCGCCTACACGTTCGGCCGCGAGCGCATCAAGGCCGGGCGACGAGATCGTGCTCTCGATCATGGAGCACCATTCCAACATCGTGCCCTGGCATTTCCTGCGCGAGCGCCAGGGCGCGGTGATCAAATGGGCGCCGGTCGACGACGACGGCAATTTCCTCATCGACGAATTCGAGAAGCTGCTCGTCGCCGCGCACCAAGATGGTCGCGATCACCCACATGTCGAACATGCTCGGCACCGTGGTGCCGGTGAAGGAGGTGGTGCGCGCGCGCGCATGCGCCGCGGCATTCCGGTGCTCGTCGACGGCGCGCAGGCCGCCGTCCATCTCGACGTCGACGTGCAGGACATCGGCTGCGATTTCTACGCCTGTCACCGGCCACAAGCTCTACGGCCCGACCGGCATCGGCGTGCTCTACGGCAAGCACGAGCATCTCGAGGCCATGCCGCCGTTCAACGGCGGCGGCGAGATGATCCGCGAGGTGTTCGAGGACCGCATCACCTACGGCGAGCCGCCGCACAAGTTCGAGGCCGGCACGCCCCCGATCGTGCAGGCGATCGGGCTGGGCGCCGCCATCGACTATGTCAACTCGATCGGCAAGGCGCGGATCCGGCGCCACGAGGCGCGGGCTCGTCGGCCTATGCCCACGAGCGGCTGCGCGAGATCAACTCGCTGCGCATCTTCGGGACCGCCAAGGACAAGGGGCCCGATCGTGTCGCTTCGAGATCAAGGGCGCGCATCCGCACGACGTCGCCACCATCATCGACCGCTCCGGCGTCGCGGTGCGCGCCGGCACCCATTGCGTGATGCCGCTGCTCGTCCCGCTTCGGCGTGACCGCCACCTGCCGGGCCTCGTTCGGCCCTTTACAACACGCGCGCGGAGGTCGACGGCCTTGCGCAGGCCTTGATCAAGGCGCAGGGTTTCTTCGCATGACCGATGACGAAACCAGACTCCCGCGGCGACTGCCGCGCCGTCGACCGAGGCTCCGCCCGCGTCCAGCGCCGGCGGCGCCATCCGCGCTGCCGGAGGACGAGTTCGCGCGGCTGACCGACGAGATCATCGCCGCGCTCAAGACCGTCTACGATCCGGAAATCCCGTCCGACATCTACGAGCTCGGCCTGATCTACAAGATCGACATCGCCGACGATCGCGCGCGTGGCGATCGAGATGACGCTCACCACGCCCAATTGTCCCTCGGCGCAGGAACTGCCGACCATGGTGGAAAACGCGGTGGCGAGCGTCCCCGGCGTCGGCGAGGTCAAGGTCAATATCGTGTGGGATCCGCCCTGGGACCCGAGCCGGATGTCGGACGAAGCCCGCGCCGTCCTCAATATGTGGTGAGGCGTGAAGCTCGACCGCGTGATCGAGACCAGCCTCTATGTCGATGATCTCGACCGTGCGGCGAAGTTCTACGAGCAGGTGCTGCGGCTTACGGCGTTGACCAGCGACAAGCGCTTTCGCGCCTACGACGTCGGCGGGCAAAGCGTGCTGCTGCTGTTTCGCCGCGGCGCGACGCTCGAGACGGTGCGCATGCCCGGCGGAACCATTCCGCCGCACGACGGCCACGGGCCGCTGCACATCGCATTTGCCGTCGCGGCGGACGCATGCCGCAGTGGGAACAAAGGCTGCGGACGCAGGGCATCGCGATCGAAGGCCGCACCGACTGGTCGCGCGGCGGGCACTAGCATCTATTTCCGCGATCCCGACGGTCATCTGCTTGAACTGGCAACGCCGGGACTGTGGGCGATCTACTAGGGCAATTGGCTGACCATGCGACCGCGTCCCGGAATTCATCCAATGACCGCGAGCGCGAGCGCGGAGCCCTGGCCTTCACAAGACCAAATTCGTTGTTATTTTAAGCCTCATAGTGGATCTCGCTGCCGGGCCTTGAACCCGGCAGAGAGGAGAGACCGAAATGGCCACACCCCGGCCGCAGACTGCAGGCGATCCGTCTGACCGACGCCGCCGCCGAACGCATCAAATACGTGATGGCGAACGCCGAGCAGTCCGATCGTCGGCGTGCGCGTCGGCGTCAAGAACGGCGGCTGCGCCGGCATGGCCTACACCATGGAATATGCCGAGCGGGTCGAGCCGGCGGACGAGGTGGTCGAGGACAAGGGCGTGCGCGTGCTGATCGATCCCAAGGCGGTGCTGTTCCTGATCGGCACCGAGATGGACTACAAGACCGACAAGCTGTCCGCGCAATTCGTGTTCAACAATCCGAACCAGACCTCGGCCTGCGGCTGCGGCGAATCGGTGCAGCTCAAGCCCGCGGCCGAGGCCCGTTAGGCGCTCTGACGGCCGGCCGCATCCGTGGCTCCCGACGATTCAAGCGAATACGAGCGCTGGGAAGGCCGCTACCGCGCGCCGGGCTACGCCTTCGGCACGGAGCCGAACTACTTTCTGGCGTCCTGCAGGCGCTGCTGCCGCGGCTCACGGCAAAGGCGCTCGCGGTTGCGGACGGCGAAGGCCGCAACGGCATCTGGCTGGCGGAGCAGGGGCTCGACGTGCTCTCGATCGACTTCTCGCCGTCCGCCCAGCGAAAAGCGCGCGCCTTGGCGAAGCGAGCGCGGTGTGACCGTCACGATCCGCACCGGACCGACGTCCACACCTGGGATTATCCGGAGGCGGCGTTCGACGTCGTGGTCAGAGATCTTCACGCAGTTCCAGTTCGCCGGCCGAGCGCGCCATGAAATGGGCCGGGGATGCGAAAGGCGCTCAAGCCCGGAGGGCTTGCTGATCATCCAGGGCTACACGCCCAAGCAGCTGCAATACGGCACCGGCGGGCCGAAGCAGGTCGAGAACCTCTACACGCGCGCGATGCTCCAGGAAGCGTTCGGCGATCTCCAGGACCGTGAATAATCGTTGAGGAAGAGCTGGAGATCCACGAAGGCACGTCGCCACGGCGGCATGTCAGCGGTCATCAATCTGACCGCGCGAAGATAGCCGCTCTGCGCAAGACGGGTTAGAGTCAGATGCGCCGGTCGGAGTCTTGATCCACGTGCGCGCTCCCGTCCAGCGATGGCGATGGTCCCGCCGGCCGCGCGCTCAGGCCTCTGACGCGGAACGGGACGCAGCAGGAAACGCCGGCAAATGCCCGGCGCTGTCATCGCACATCAGCCGCGACTTGGGGGTGCCAGCTTTGGGCGCGCGCCGTGGCCGCGCGTCATCGGAGACAGGCAACCGGCGCCGGACGCTGTCGCGTCGCGGCGGCGAGCCCGCGTCCGTGCCGGCGACCGCCACGCCCGCGGTGTTCGCCGTTCCGCTGCTGAGCACGTCTGCGCTGCTCGCCACGCGGTTCGCCGTTGCCGGTTCGCCCCTGTTCGGTTCGCTGTCGGGAGTTCGGCCACGTCGGCGCGCTCGGGCACCGGGCGCTGCGACTTCGCCGCCATCCAGGGAATGCTCTGGCCGATCAGCTTCTCGATCGCGGCGACGGCTCTTGCCGTCGGCCGGGGCGACCACGGTGATCGCGGTGCCGGTGCTGCCGGCGCGGCCGGTGCGGCCGATGCGGTGGACGTAGTCGTCGGCATGGTGCGGCACGTCGAAATTGAAGACGTGGCTGACGTCGGGAATGTCGAGGCCGCGCGCGGCGACGTCGGAGGCGATCAGCAGCGTGACCTCGCCCTTGCGGAACTGATCGAGCGCGGCCGTGCGCGCGGACTGGTCCAGGTCGCCGTGCAGCGCGAGCGCGCGTTGAAGCCGTGGCGAACCAGCGAGCGGTGCAGCGTGCGCGACCTCGCGCTTGCGGTTGCAGAAGATGATCGCGTTCTTGAAGTCCGTCGGCCGCGCGGATCGAGGCGGCGCAGCGTGTCGCGCTTGTCGTGCGGCTCGCGGCCGGTCTTGACCAGAAGCTGGGTGGTGGTGGCGACGGTGGTGGCGGGCTGCGACACCTCGACGCTGCACCGGATTGTGCAGGAACTGCTCGGTGATGCGCCGGATCTCCGGCGGCATGGTGGCGGTGAAGAACAGCGTCTGGCGGGTGAACGGCACGAGCTTGCAGATGCGCTCGATGTCCGGGAATGAAGCCCATGTCGAGCATGCGGTCGGCTTCGTCGATGACCAGCAGCTCGACGCCCGGTGATCAGGAGCCGTCCGCGCTCGAAATGGTCGAGCAGGCGGCCCGGGCGTCGCGATCAGCACGTCGACGCCGCGCGTGAGCTTGGTGTCCTGGTCGTCGAACGACACGCCGCCGATGATGAGGGCGACGTTGAGCTTGTGGTCTGACGCCGTATTTGACGAAACTCTCCTCGACCTGCGCGGCGAGCTCGCGCGTCGGCTCGAGGATCAGCGTGCGCGGCATGCGCGCGCGCGCGCGGCCCTGCTCGAGCATGGTCAGCATCGGCAGCGCGAAGGCGGCGGTCTTGCCGGTGCCGGTCTGGGCGATGCCGAGCACGTCGCGCCGCGCGAGCACGTGCGGGATCGCCTGTTCTTGGATGGGAGTGGGGGTGGGGTAGCCGGCCGCTTGAACGGCGGCGAGAACCTTGTCGGACAAGCCGAGCTTGGAAAAAGGACATCTAACCTCGAGTCGAGACCGTCCGGAGCCTAGCCGCGCCGGATGACGGAACAACGACTGAAGTTGCGCGGGGACGGACGGTCGAGTGGTACGGATCAAACCGTTCGCGCGAAACATAGTCATTCGGGCCTAAAGTCAATCCTGCTGCACTGCAACCAGTTGGATTAGAACCTGATTTTTCCGACCCAGACCGAACGTGAAAGGACCATGTCTGAATGCCCGAGCCGCTTCAACCACGTCGTTCTCGCTTTCCGACTGAACTTTGCTTCTCGGTATCCCACTTAGCGCCGAGCAGGTCCCAGCGCTTTGTGGCGATCTCGGGCCGGTGCCGGGTTGCCGGACCACACTCACGGGCGATGACATGGACGACGATCGCCGCCCGCATTCTCGCGCGCCTTGCGGCACCGCCCCGCTTTTGCGCTCGCGGGACTTTCCCGGGCTGGCGGATACATCCCGCGCTTCACTGATGGTTGCGCCAGGCGCCCGCCCGCGTGGCGCCCAAGCTCGCGCTGCTCGACACCCGGCGCGGCCTGAAACGCCGGAGCAGAGCGAAGCGGCGCAAACCGCAGATCGCTTAGCTGCGCGCCAGGCCGAGGCTAGCTTCGCCGAGGTCTCCGGCGCTTGCAGTTTCCCGTCTTCGTCCATCGCCAGCCGCCAACGCGTGGCGAGACGCTCAAGCGGCCGCGTGCTGAGGCTCGCGGCCGGAGAAACCGGTGCGGAGAAGCCTTCCTGCGCCAGCAGGAAGGCGATCATGACGCGGCCCGACGCGCGGCCGCTGCTGGCCCTCGATCGCGTGTCCGACGCTTGTGCTGGCGGGCGGTGGCGGCGAACTCCACGCCGCCCGCATTTGTCGGAGGAGATCGCCGCCGGCATCGCCGGATCGCGGTCAATCGTCGTCGTCGCGGATTGCCGAGACACCTCTCGGCCATGGAGCGGCCGGGCGCGGCGAGACGGCAGCGCTGAACTTGACTGGATTACACGATAGTTTTTTGCTAAGCCGCCTTTAACGCGGCGGCCGGGGGCAACGCAGGGTAACGCTTCTCGGCCCTAGGGGAAGCCCACTGGACAAGCCCAGCCCGCCGCTATCACGGCACCTACGGGAGCGATCTGCTGCCTCCAGTGTCTCGCTATTCTCGCCGCCAACTCTTTGGCGAACGCCGCCACCGCGGCCTCGCCAGTGTCGCCTCCGTAGCCGTGCGTCGGGGGTGCGGTCCTCGTGCTGCCCGTAGGCGGCGTCCGCAGCCAGGATGCGTCGGGCGTGTCTTCGCGGCTGCCTTCATGATGCGTACGCGACCACCACGCCATCGGCCAGCACGTCGTAGTCCGTCGTCGCTCCACTCGCCGGATGAGCGGAAGCTGAGGCGCGCTTACGAGGATGAGAGAGGACACGGCGCACACCTCATGTCGTCCGCGTGTATGTTGCCGTCAATGTTGTACCGCAGGAACGTCAGCACTAGCGGCGCTGCGGCCATGGCAAGCAGCGCGGTCAACATCGAGCGGGCTCGCGGCTGGCAAGTCGACCGGTTAGCGGCTTTGGCGCCGTCGTCGTCCGCTTCGTTCGGCGGTTAGCCGTCCCTCGAGTCTTTCGCTGCAGTCAGCCAAATTGGCTATCCCGTGTTTCGGGCGACGAGATGCCGGCGCCGGATTGCGTCACGGTTGGCGGGCAAGGTGCCGGATCTTCAAGTGCCATCGTGGGCGGGTCCACCGCGTCCACATCGCGGTCTCGCTGCGCACGCTGAATGTTGTCGACGTGGCCTCGCGAGGCGCTGCGAGCGCGTCGTCGAGGTATTGGCTCGGGCAGTGCGCGAGAATGCAGAAGTGCGCGTCCCAGTCTGAGAGCCCTGCCCGGTCAGCGGATACGAAGCGATGCTTGGCGGGCCAGTGGTAGTGCTCTTCTGTTTCGGCACGCCGGAAAGGCCGAGTACGGGCAAAATTCGATCGGCGTCGTGTCGTCGTCGTCTGTCTCAAGACGCTCAACGACGGCCAGCCGGTCACCCAAAAGTCCCTGCTCAGGCATTGGCGTTGCCGTCTAAGGATTCGGTGAGTTCCTTTGCCCCGTGGCCGGTTTGAGTCCGTGTTCTGGCACGCAGCCCGGTAGATCGTCAGCGCGCCGACGCGCAGCCGGACGCCGTTCGCGGCGTACGATCCCGGAAATACGGTTCCTTCTGGCCCTCTGACGCAAAGCTTCGTCGCGCACCGCGACCCGCGTGCAGCCGTGACGGCTCATGGACAGATGCCGCGCATACACACCTGACACGCTCTGGTGCTACCAGCGCCCGCCGTCCCGTCTCGGTGATCCGCAGCGCGGCGACCTCCATCCACGCCCGCTTCGCGACTGGCGCGGTGCTGCACGCGCGCCCAATCACCTCCGCTCCGCGCTTCACCGCTGCCCCTGCTCCCGTCTCGCCTTAAGCCCGGCGGACAGTTTCTTCTTGCGCCCACGGAGCATGCTGCGCAACTGCCCGACGCGCTCCGCGTCATAGGGCATCCCCATGCCGTGTTCGGCCTTCTCTAGTTCGAATTCAATTTGCCGGATGGTGACGGACGGCGGTTGCGCAGCCTTCATCTCGACCAATCCTCTTCCGCCTCCCGCTTCACCGCAGTGCACGCCGCTTCGTCTTGAGCCAATGGGGGAGGTCGATCCATTATGTCCGATAAATAGTTCGCATGCTGTGTGACGGTCCTTCACATTCGTGGTGACGCGATGAGCCAATATTAGTCACCTGAAGGAGAGTCACACTCATGGTCACAGGATTAAAATTTGCCGCTCGTTTCGGCAATCTTTCTATTGCCTTTCGCTTACCCTCACAGCGCTCTTTCGCGGATTTGGTCTCTCAGTTATCAGGAGGCCGTCTGGATGTGTGGCACGGGTGACCTCCAGGCTTGCGAGGTCATGTACGCGTATGAGATGGCCCGCTCTGGGATGTCTGGTAACAGTCAGGTGTCGGGTGGCAGCCCAGCTGGACTCTACAATACCGCAAGATCGCACCATATCCGCAAGCCCAGACAACGAGGTTGCTGGCACCACCCCGAAATAGATGATCGACGGACCTTGTCGTCGCAGCACACGCCTCGCCGTCGAGGTTGCAGGACGACGCGCGCGTTAACGCGCCAGCGCCTCGACGATGAGGGGAAGCAGAGGCGCGCTTGAGGATCAGCGTCTGCCCCAATCCTCTTCCGCCTCACGCTGCACCGCCGGTGCTGCCGGGTTCTTCATCTTGAGCCAGTCGGGCGAGCGGGCGCTACGATAGTAGCCGAAGCGCAGGCGAAAGGTGGTTGGTAGACACCCGGTCAGGCGGGCATGAGCGAAGGACTGCGTCGATCACAACGCGAACGCCCTGATCCGAGGGCGGAGCCTGTCGAAGTCTACCATCCACAGACGTCGGCGGAGCCACTTCTCCGCGAGGGCCGTGATAACCAATCCGAGCAACGTCTTTGGACGTTCGTCTAGGATGATGTGCGCCGCCACGGCATCGAGCGTGGCGTCGTCGCGCTCGGGCGCGTCGAGCAACTTCTCGAACCAAGAGCCGAGAAAGAGCAGCGCCATATCCGGATCATCGGACCGGGTCGGCTGCGGCATAAGCGTCAAAATCCTCAGAATTGTTTCTGGGGGAACCACGAATAATGCGAGCAGCGCACGCGGACGAGTGTGAACTAGTTCTACACTGCGCGCCTGTCGTCAGTGCTATGGTAGTGTGTGCCTCCGGCAGGAGGGTCATCGTGGGAAACGGGCTCTGGCGGGACTTCTATCTCAAGTAATCCACGCGAATGCGACAGGTGGCTCAAGGCAAATGCCGTCCTCGGTTCCTATCCCGGCAATCGCAATGTTGGCGATGGCTTTGGCGGGTCACTTTTCTCCGGGACCCAACGGGGCGACAGAAATCTCAGCCGTACAACGGTCGTCGAAGTGAACGTTGTAATCGAGCACGCCGCCTCGCCGTCGATGATGCAGAAGGGGCGATATTGGCATGCAACTCGGTCGCCAAGGCCAATCCTGCGGTCGCGATCGGGAGCTATCCGTTTTTCGATCCGCAGCACGGGCCGAACACGAATGTGGTGCTGCGCGCCCGCGATGCGCATGCTTGCGCGCAAGCCAAACGCGCGGTCGAGGCATGCTGGAGCGAGTGCGCGTGGAGCGCAATCGAAGCAGGTGAACTCGCCCTCTCACGGCGAAAACAGGGGTTCGAGTCCCCTAGGGAGCGCCAACGATTTCAGCATCTTAGCGCCAAAATGGAGCCTGGTCCGGCCGGCATCTCCAACTTTTCTCCAATGGACGGTGCTTCAGACGATCAGTTCGAGGTCACGCTGTGATCGTCGGCTCAAGGAGGCCGGAAGCGAGCGGTCACCGCCGAGCCGGCATGGGTGCTTACTTTCTAAAGATGACCCGCGCTCGCATCGCGGCGCTCGCCGCGGAGCAAATTGAACATGCGCCCTGTCTGTGAGAAGACGGAGCGACCTGTTCAGCCTTCGCTCATGTAGGCGGGTTTGCCGCCGAGTAGGAAGTCGTCGCGCGGAGGCGCGAAGAAATCGATCACCTCGGTGTCTTCGCGGAACCATGCCTCGTGCTCCAGTACCTCCGGGAACGACCACGACGTCGCCACGGCCGCAGACCCGCTGTTCGTTCCCGAGGCGGAACTCCATCTTGCCCTTGAGCATCCACACGATCTGCTCATTTGCGTGACTGTGCGGCTCGACATGGACGCCGGCCCCGATGCTCCACCATACGATCATCCCCTGGTCACCAGAGAGAACGCGGCGGCTGATCTTTTCGCTAATCTGCTCCTCAGGTAAGGCGGCGAATGTGCCGAAGCCCACCAGTGTCGGCATAGCTTCCTCCCAAATTAGATCGCCTTTGGCGTCGCATGTTCGACCAAATGCGCAACTTCTGTCTTTTGCGAAAATTTCCCAGAGGGCTCTAAGCATGCTCGGCGGGCCAATAGATGATGCCGGTGATGGATTTTAGATGGGGACGGGTGGCTTACTTAGCGAGGTGTTATTCTCCCAATCTTCGAGCACGTTTACGGCATTCCACATGAGGGCATCTGCCCCCTGCCGCGGAAAAGAGCGGCCTAAGTGCGGCGCGCGCAACCGCCAAGGCAAGCGTTGCAGCGTGAGGGTGTTTTGCCCATCGACCGCTGGGACGGCAGCGATCATCTGCCCCCGTCTCGACATCGTCGACGCGCAGTGCCGTGAACGAGCTCCGGGACCGGCAGGCGCTGCTCTTCTCACCGCGCTTATTCGCGACAGCGGTGCGGGTGCTCGAGGCCCAGAAGTGCCTTGACCCGTTTCACGTCCCTAAGATTAATTGCTGTTGACCTCAACCCGGTCAGCAGATTTCACTCTGCCTTGAGGCCGATCTCTCTTAATGATGGTGCCCCACTTATCCACCTCGGCATTCAGGAGCCGTGGAGGAATGCCTTAAGTTCCGAGCTTGCTGTCGAAATGCGCAAGCTGCCCCTGAGCAGAGATCCCGCGCCCGCAATCTAACTCTGATCTTTACGCTCCGTGCACTTTGCGGCTATCGCTTGGAACCTGCTCGCGTTCATTCATGCCGTAGTCTCTGATTACGCTGGCAACACGTAGGCGATAATTGGAAAAAATCTCGCCACGGCCCTTTGCTTGCGCGATTCGATGTTCATTCATGCTACGCCAGGCCTGAACTGCCGCTTCGTCCCGGAAAAACGAGAGCGAAAGAATTTTGCCCGGCTCATAAAGGCTCTCGAAGCGCTCGATCGATATGAAACCGTCGATTTTTTCGAGCAGTGGCCGCAATTGAGCTGCGATGTCCAGATAGTCTTTCTTTCGGTCAGCTTTGGGCCAGACTTCGAATATAACCGCGATCATTTTCTCCTCCCCTGATTGATTTGCCGTCAGATCGTCCCCCACGCTCAGCCAGATCAGCAGCGCCAGCAATGCGCCCGCTGCGGCAAAGCTCAACAGCGAGGCGCGGCCGTCGACGAAGCGGTCGGGAAACTGCTGCAGCACGAGCGGCGCTGCGAGAATGGCGAGACCACCGCCAATGACCGCCGCATACCAGGGGATCAGCCGCCAGGCGGCCAGCAGGGCGATCATCAGGCTCGTAATCGCCACCGCGATCGTGCCGTAAAGAACGATCACGCCAAAACCGGACGCCAGCGCCGGGGTGCGATGCTCGCGCGGAAACTGGCCGCTCGCCGCCAGGGTGTGCAAGGAGAAAACAAGCAGCAGCGCCGTGAGCAGAACGAGCGGGATGAGGGTCTCGTTGGGCAGCATGCGGACGCGCTTTCCCTCGTTTTGGCGGCCGCGGGACATCGCCTCCCTTGACCGGCGAAAACAATTGTCCGTAACATACGAGACATATATCAGCTGTCCGCGCAAGAGCCGCGGCGAGGCGAGCGAAAATGTCGACAACCGAGCCGCCGGCCAAGCCCGCGCCGGCCAAGCCGGCCAGATCCAGGCCGGAGGTCAAGCAGGCCGAGGGTAGGCGCGAGAAGCGCACGATTGCGGAAATCCGCGAGTCGAAGCGCACCGGCGAGAAGATGGTTTACATGTCGGTGCCGGACTACACCTCCGCGCAATGGGCCGAGATGGCCGGTGTCGACGTGGCGGTGCTTGGCGACAGCTTGGCGATGATCGCGCATGGCCATCGTAATACGGTACCGGCGACCATGGACATGATGATCATGCACGGGCAGGCTGTCCGCCGTGGCGCGCCGAACACTTTCGTGCTCGGATGCATGCCCTATCAGAGCTACAACACGGTCGACCGCGCACTCGTCAACGCGACGCGTTTCATGCAGGAATCGCTGTGCGACGCGGTCAAGCCGCAGGGCGGCAAATCGCAGGCGCATATTCTGCGCGCGCTGGTGGACGCCGGCATTCCGACCGCGTCCCATATCGGCCTGACTCCGCATACCATCGCCATGTTCGGCGGCTTCAAGATTCAAGGCCGCACCGCGGATGCTGCCATGAAGATCCTGGAAGATGCGCTGGCGATCGAAGATGCCGGCTGCTTCATGCTGGAGTTCGAGGCGGTGCCGGCCAAGGTCGCGCGGCTGATATCGGAGCAGCTGACGATCCCAACCATCGGCATTGGTGCTGGCGCCGGCTGTGATGGGCAGATCCTGCTGTGCTACGACCTGCTCGGCGTGTTCACCGATTTCAAGCCGAAATTCACCAAGCGTTATGCCAAATTGACCGAAGTGGCCGTCAGCGGAATCATGCAATATGTCAAAGAGGTGAAGGAAGGCACGTTCCCGGACGACGACCATTCCTATACGGTGAACGAGGCGGAATACGAAAAATTTGCTGCAATGGTTGCGAAACGAAGGCAGGTCTGACGTGGGGCGTTTGCCGGCAACCGCATTGCGACAGCCGCGCTCCGGCGTTCGGCAAACCGCTACGCCGAAGGGCGGGCGGCGCGGCGCCGCGCGCGAGACGCTGACCGAACAGGCCTATCGATTGATCGAGGAGCAGATCGTCACCCTCAGGCTCAAGCCGGGCGACGTCCTCTCGGAACAGATGCTGTCGGCCATGTTCAAGATCGGCCGGACGCCCATCCGCGAAGCCTTGCAGCGGCTCGCGCGCGAAGGCCTGATTACCATATTGCCGCGCAAGGGCATTCTCGTCTCGGACATCAATCCGCGCAATCAGTTGCTGGTGCTCGAGGTGCGGCGCGAGATCGAGCGCTTGCTCGGCCGCGCGCGGGGCTGAACGGGCGGACAAGGACCAGCGCGAGCAATTTCTGGAGATCGCGCAGGGCATGGACCGCGCAGCCAAGACCAATGACGACATCTCCTTCATGCGGCTCGACCGCGAGCTCAACCGCCTGATGATCGAGGCGGCGCACAACGACTATGCGGCCCGTTCGATGAAGCTGCTGCAAGGGCTTTCGCGCCGGTTCTGGTACATGCATTACCGCGAGGCGGCCGATCTGCCGCTGTGCGCGCGTTTGCACGCCAATCAGGCGCGCGCGATCGCCCAGGGCAACGGCGAGGCGGCCGCCCGCGCGAGCGACAAGTTGATGGACTATGTCGAGAACTTCACGCGCGGCAACAGTATCGGTCTGAGGCCATGAAGACGTACGAGGGACAACGCACCATCGACGGGCTGGTCGTGACGGTCGACGGCCGCCCGCTCGATGAGCACTACGAGGTCAAACGCCTCACCAAATACGGCTTCGAATGGACCTACGAAGGCGAAAGCCCGCAGCAACTGGCGCTGGCGATCCTCTACGACCACCTGGGCGACAAGGAACGCGCCATCGCGCTCTCGGAACCGTTCATGAAGGCGGTCGTCGCCAACTTCGACAATGATTGGACAGCTGGCGGCGGACAGGATCGACCGCGTTCTTGCGCACCAGCGTACGGTCCGGAGCTCATGCGTCGACCCACGGTGGCTTTATCCGCTTCGTTGCATGACATTGCGCTGGGTGATTCATGGCCCGGCAATGACGGAGGAAGACCGTGGCAGCCATGCTGCGTCCGGGATCATGCTCCAGGCTGCGACGTGGACTCGTGCGGCATCGGAGGCACGCCGTCCTGTTGCTGACATGCGTCTGATATGTCATTGATCGGGCGATCAACGATAGACGAAGTACCCCAACGCGGGTCACGAGGAGGTATCATGCCAGTTACTCGCCGCAGGCTACTTGCGTCCGCCGCCGCCGTCGGCGCTCGTGTCGGCGTCGGGCGGCGTCTTCAGTCCCGGCCATCGCGCAGAACAAGCCGTTGCGCGTCGGCATTCTCGCGCCGCGCTCCGGCATCGCCGCGGCGCCGGGCCTCAACGGAATCCGCGCCACGCAATGGGCGGTCGAGCGCTTCAACGCCGCAGGGCGGCATCGGCGGCCGCAAGGTCGAGCTGGTGATCGAGGACGAGATCCTCGCCGAAGGACACGATCGAGCGCTTCAGCAAGCTCGTGCAGCAGGAGAAGGTCGACTGCGTGCAGGGCATCATCTCCACCGGCGTCGGCCTCGCGCTCGGCCCGGTGGTGGAGGAAGCGCGCGCGCTCACGATCTACTGGGACGGCACGACGCAGGACGGCGTGGACGAGAAGATCCCCAATCCGCGCTATCTGTTCCGCATCGACCGACAACGAGTGCGAGGCGGTCATGTCCTCGCTGCTCGCCATCAAGTACTGGAAGGGCAAGTTCGTCACCGTCGCCGGAATCAATCCCGACTATTCCTACGGCCGCAACAACATGGCGGCCTTCGTCGCGCATGCTCAAGCGGTTCAACATCGAGCACAAGGTCGTCACCGAGCAGTGGCCCAAGGTCGGCACCATGGACCTGACCAGCCACGTGGCCGCGCTCAAGGCGGCCAAGCCGGATTTGATCTTCTCCTCGCTGCTGTTCGCCGATCTGCCGGTGTTCATGAAGCAGGCGCACGCCGCCGGCCTGACCGAAGGCACCAAGCTCGTGTTCCCGGCTGCCGGCTGGCAGCACACGCTGATGAAGAAGGAATTCACGCCCGAAGGCATGCTGTTCGGCCACAACACGCTCTACTTCGCGCAACCCGAAGGCGTCGCCGCTGGCGAAGGAATTCGTCGCCTGGTACGAGCAGACCCACAAGGACTATCCCGAATGGGAAGCCGACCGCGCCTATTTCGCCATCGCCTCCTACAAGGCGGCGGTGGAGAAGGCGATGAAGGCGAAGGGCGGCAGCTGGCCGTCGCAGGACGACATCATCGACGCGCTGGTCGGCCTGTCGATCGAAAGCCTCGGCGGCAAGGGCGCCTGGCGCAAGGACCATATCGCCGACCAGACCTTCGTGCAGGGCCTCACCACCCACGACAACAAATACGACTTCGTCACGCTCGGGACGTTCGAGAGCCATGTATTCCACCGAACTGCAGAAGCCGCCGGGGGCGAATTTCTGGGAGTGGATCAAGACCGCCCAGTTCGACGTCTGATCCGAACCCGGATTGAATGTCCGCGTTTGCAAACATTGTTGCCGGCGGCGTGTTTCACGCCGCCGTTCTGTTCTGGTGGCCGCCGGGCTTCAGCTCGTGTTCGGCGTGCAGAAGATCGTCAATCTGGCGTGCGGCTCGTTCTACGCGCTCGGCGCCTATTTCGGCATCACCTTCATCGGCTACGCGCACCAGTTCGGCGTGTCGAATGGCTGATCCTGCCCGGGCTGATCATTTCCGGTCTCCTGCTCGGCTTCATCGGACCGCCGATCGAGCGCGTGCTGCGCACCGTGTATGACCGCGACGAGAGCTTCCAGCTTCTCCTGACGTTTGCGCTCGTGCTCATGTTCCAGGACGTCTTCAAGTTCGTCTGGGGCGCCAACCCGCGCTCGCTCGACAGCGGCTACTTGATCTACGGCACGATCAGCGCCGGCGACTTCAGCGTTCCGGTCTACAATCTGCTGGTGATCGCGGCGGCAATCGCGGTCGCCGCCGGGCTCGGCGCGCTTTCTGCAACGGACCAATTACGGCCGTATCCTGCGCGCGCACGGCGGAAAATCGCGCCATGGCGGAGGCGCTCGGCGTCGATGTGCGACGCATCTATTCGGTCGGTGTTCACGCTCGGCGCAGTGCTCGGCACCACGGCGGGCGCGCTGGTGGTGCCGACCGCCGCGGCCTCGCTCGACATGGCGATCGAATTCGTGATCGAGGCCTTCGCCGTCGTCGTCATCGGCGGGCTGGGCTCGATGCGCGGTGCATTGGCCGGTGCGCTCATCGTCGGCTTGATCCGCGCGCTTGTCGATCGTGCTCTATCCCGAGCTGGAGGTGCTCGCGATCTATCTGATCGTGGTCGCGCGTGCTGCTTTTCCGACCCGCCGGACTGTTCGGGAGATCGCTGGCATGAAGCTCTCTGCCGCGGCGATCGTCGCTGTATGCGGCACAGCCGCGCTCGCGCTTGTTGCCGCTGGCGATGCCGCCCTATTACGCCGGCTTGATGATCCCCTTCTTACGGCTACGCCATCGCCTTGCTCGGGTTCAACCTGCTGTTCGGCTACACCGGATTGCTGTCGTTCGGGCATGCGATGTTTCTGGGCGTTCGGCGCTTACGGCGCGGCGATCCTGTCGGGCGTGCTGGGGGTGAAATCCTTCGAGCTGGTGCTGCTCACGGTCGATGCTCGGGTCGTGGTCGATCGCGCTGCCGGTCGGCGCGTTGTGCGTGCGCTATACCGGCATTTTCTTCGGCATGCTGACGCTCGCCTTCGGCATGCTGTTCCACTCGCTTCCTGTTCAAGTTCTACCACCTGACCGGCGGCGACAGCGGCATGCGCGTGCGCGCGCATGAACATCCTCGGACTGGATTTCGCGCGCTACAACAAGATCGAGTTCCTGGCCGGGCCATTCTATTACTATTGCCTCGGCCTCGCTGATCGTCGCCGGCTTCGTGATGTGGCGGATCGTGCACTCGCCGTTCGGACTGCACCTCAAGACCGTGCGCGATAACGCGCGCAAGGCGGAATATCTCGGCGTGCACGTGCATCGGTTCCGCCTGGCCGCCTTCGTCATCTCGGCTGCCTTCGGTGCTGTCGGCGGCGCGATCCTCGGCTTCCGGGTGGGGCTCGCCGATCCCGAGCTGGTTTATTGGACGCAGTCGGGCCAGCTCGTGTTCATGGCCGTGCTCGGCGGCTTCTCGAATTTCTTCGGGCCGATCGTCGGCGCGCTCACCTTCACTTTGTTGCAGGACCAGCTGCAATCGCTGACCAATATTGGCGCTTCATGCTCGGCGCCATTCTGGCGCTGATCGTCATCGGCATTTCCGGAGGGCATTGCCGGATTGGCCGCCGACCTGCGGCGTAGGCATCGCGGGGAGGACGGCATGACCTTGCTGCTCGAAACGCGCAATGTCAGCAAATCCTACGGCGCCTTCCACGCGCTCGAGCAGGTCAGCATGGCCGTGCACCAGGGCGAGCTGGTTTCGGTCGTGGGCCCGAACGGCGCCGGCAAGACCACGCTGGTCAATCTGCTCACCGGGCTGCTCGACGCCGAGCTCCGGGCGAAGTCCTGTTCATGGGCAAGAATATCGCCGGCGTAGGACCGGTCGAGCTTGCCGATCATGGCTTGGCACGCGCGTTTCAGCTCATCCAGATTTTTCCCAAGCTGACGGTCGCGGAGACGATCGCAGCCGCGGTCGTTTCGCGGCAGAAGAAGCGTTGGCGCCTGTTCTCGCGGCTTTCCGCCGACGGCGCGGTGAGCGGCCGCGTGCGCGAGGTGGCGGACATCTTCGGCCTCGAGTCACCGGCTCGACACGGTTGCCGCGGCACTGTCGCAAGGCGAGAAGAAGCTGCTCGATGTCGCCTCAGCCTTCGCGCTCGACCCGCAGGTGATCCTGCTCGACGAACCGACGTCCGGCGTTTCCACCGCCGACAAGCACGGCATCATGAAGACGCTGATCGCGGCGGCCGAGCGGCGCCGGCGTGAAGGGGATCGTGCTGGTCGAGCACGACATGGACCTGGTCGCGGCCTATTCGCATCGCATCATTGCGTTGTCGGAGGGCCAGGTGCTCGCCGATCTGCCGCCCGAGCAGTTCTTCGCCGATCCGCATTTGATCGAAACCGTGATCGGCAAGCGGCGGAGACATTGATGCTGGCGGTCCGCGATCTCGTCGTCGACATCCAGGGCAGCCGCGTTCTGCGCGGCGTGACGTTCGAGGTGGGTGAAGGCGAGCTCGTCTGCCTGGTCGGGCGCAATGGCGCCGGCAAGACGACGACGCTTGCGGAGCATCATGGGCTTTCGCAAGCCGGTGTCCGGGCACGATCGCGTTCGACGGGCAGGATCTCTCGGCCTTGCGGCCCTATCAGATCGCGCGCCTGGGCATCGGCTTCGCGCCGGAAGAGAGCGAGGTGTTCGGCGAACTGACGGTGGCCGAGAACATCGCCATGCCGACCTGGATCTGTCCAAACCCGCGGCCGGCCGCAGGAGCGCATCGCCGAAGCCTACAACGTGTTCCCCAGGCTCGAGCGCTACCGCGAGCGCGGCGGGCAGGCGCTGTCCGGCGGCGAGCGCAAGATGGTCTCGATCGCCCGCGCGCTCGCGCTTGGGCCAAAGCTGCTGCTGCTCGACGAGCCGACCGAGGGGCTGTCGCCCGCCATCGTTCCCTCGATCATCGACGGGCTCGCCAACATCCGCGCATTCGGCCATGCCGTCTTCATCGCCGAGTCCAATATTCACCACGTGCCGGATTTCACCGACCGGCTCTATGTCATTGAACGCGGAGAGATTATTTTTGCGGGCAAGCCGGACGAGGCGCGCCGGAACCCGGCCGTGGCACGCGTGATCGAGGGTACTCGGCTGGCGCCGGCGGCAGATTGAACGCGAGCGCCGGGCCGTGTGATAGATGTGTGATATATCAGACATGACGGCATCGTCTGGCGCGACAGCGGGCAGGATTGCGCCGGCACTGCCGACGGCGCGAGGAGAGCAGACTATGATCAGTCAGCGGCAGATCGACTTTCGCCAGGAATACCGCTCGCGCATCATGGGCTGGTACGACGGCTATTTCCACATCGCGCATCATCTATGCGATGGGCGCGGCGGCGTTCTACATCTACGTGCAGCACATCCACGACGTGACGCTGGCTGGAATGGCTGACCGTGCCGCTGACCTTCCTGTTCACCAACCTGTTCGAATGGGCCGTGCACAAATACGTCATGCACCGGCCGGTCAACATCAAGGGCCTGCGCGCGATCTACGAGCGGCACACGCTCAATCATCACCAGTTCTTCACCGACGAGGAGATGCGCTTCCGCGACCACAAGGACTGGCGCGTGACGGTGTTCCCGCCCTATGCGCTGGTCGTGTTCATCCTGATGTCGATGCCCGGCGGCCGTCGATCCTCGGGCTGCTGTTCTCGCCCAACGTCGGCTGGCTGTTCATGTGCGCGACCACCGGCATGTACCTGATCTACGAGTTCATGCACTTCTGCTGCCACGTCGACGAGAACTGGTTCGTGCGCAACTGTCCCGTTCGTCAACACGCTGCGGCGCCATCACACCGCGCATCACAACGCGCGGCTGATGATGGAGACCAACATGAACCTGACGTTCCCGATCGCCGACTGGCTGTTCGGCACGTCGGACCTCGACCGCGGCCTGCTCGGCCACGCTGTTCAACGGCTACGATACCCGGTACCTGAAGCAGAACTCTGCGCGGCATCCGCGCCGGCCCGACGAGGCGGCGGCGCGCCGTGGGCGCGTACTGAGGCGAGTAACATCTGCCGGCTAGCTCGCGGAGGCGACTTCGAAACGAGGATCCCATGCCGAACGATGTCAAAGCGATCGTCTCAGCCGTCGCGCTGATTGTCGCAGCGATCCTCGCCTATTGGAGCGGATCGCCAATCCGTTCCGGATTTTTCAACGTACATCATGATCACCGCGGTCTTCATGGTGGTAGCCATGTGGATTTTCCCCGAGGCAGGAGTCAAGAAAGGGGATATGAGAAAGGCGAAACAAGCTGAACAGCTCGATCCTGACCCTGAGTGTACCCCATGCGTCCGATTTCCGAAGCTCGGTTGAAATTCGCGTGAACGACCGCAAAGCCGCGCTTTTGCGCGATAGTCGGCCTGCCGAGTTCGTCCGGTCAAGGGTGTGATGGCGGTAGCAGGGATTGCTGGAGGGCCGGCCGTGCCCAAAGGGCTTCGGCACGGATTTGGCGTGCCGTCAGCGACCCGTAAGAACCATGCGCGGACTTCCCGCGAACAAGCCCGAGGCTAAAGGGGGCCGACCGTCACCCGCCGCCGTCGCGCTTCCTTTGATCAGCGACATCCATCGGACTGTTTGAATGGCCTTGCTTACAGGCGAAGCGACCGGGCGCCCCCACACATCGCCCTGGCCCGATGATCGCGAAAATCCGCAAAGGCCAGTTAACGAAGAAACGATGTCTTCAGCCATGGCGCAGAAACTCATCGAGCGTCTGAGCAGATGGCAGCGCGAAGCCTGACTGCGGGATGCGGCTCGCGACCGATACGCCGAGACGCTTCAGCTTGACCGCCATTTCGGCGGCTTTGATCACCACCGTGATCCTGTTGACGATCGGAGCGCCATCCACATTGACGTCCGGTTCTTTGCCGAACAACATCATCGGAATGCCCCCGGTCGGCACGATGACATCAGCGCCGCCCTCGATGAGGCGACGTGCCTCGCGTTCGAAGATGGCCTGCAGTTCCAACTTTTTCGCGGGCGATGTGAAAGCTTCCATGTAATCGCTGATATTGGCTTCCATCGCGCGGATCTGCAGCGATCCGTTGTTGCAGCCCATAGCGACAAATCTGCTCGTTATGGGTCGGTATAAAGGCGGGGTTGATCGCCATCAGGCCGAGCTTGCGGCCCATGATGCAGGCATGGAGCAAGGTCGCTTCTACCCAGGCCAAGCACTGGTATTTTCACCGCCGCTCTCGCCTCGTACAGGCCGACGTCCTGAAAGTGGTTCATGAAAAACGTCGTAGCCCTCCCGCTCGGCCTGAATGGCGCCGCGTATCACCGCGCGCGAGACGCGGAATTCCGACAACGCGTGCACCGTCGTCACCGAGGGCGTCATGGTCTTGAAATCGAGCTCGAAATCGGGATCCGTGCAGGCCTTCATGTGCGGCAACAGCTGCGTCAGGTAGTTGCGGTGGCCAACCTGATCGGTCGCGCCCTGCGCCCAGATGCGGTATCTCTTCGTTGCGTCCAATTTGCCCTCCTTTGAATTTTCAACGGGCGGTCCGACGGACGGCGGCCATGCGATGGACCGATCTGCTCTTCGGTCTAAAACGTTCGCAATGTCGCAAAGGCGTTGAGGACCGGAACCAGCAGCGGTCTGGGACTATCGGATACCGGCAAGGGGCTTCGCTATTTCAGGCGCTTGGCTGCATCGTCCAAAACGGTCAGGTCAGAATACTTTTTCACATCAGTATCGGCGCCGATCAGTCCGAGTTCTTTGACGAGTGCGACGTTGCGCTGTAGCGCGTCGAGGTCAGGACGCATTCCCGGCACGTGATAGTAATCCTGCTTGGTGAAGACCCAGCCGAGACGCTCGGGGGCTGCTTGGTCAGGCGCGAAGCAATCGCCACGACTTCGGCGTGGTTCGCCGGATCGAGAAACCAGTAGGTGATGCGCAGCGCGTCTTCCATGAAATCCACCATCGCGGCGCGGTTCTTATCGATGAAGGACTGCCGCGCGCACCAGAACAGGAGCTGCGTCAGACCCATAACGTCGCGGTTGTAGAAGAGAGGCTTGGCAATGCGGCGCAGCTCCGGATCGAACGAGAATGGCACAACAAGGGGAACCAGATCGGCTTTCTTTCGGCGAGCATGGCACGCATCGTCGGCAATGGCGCCTCGATCATGACATAGTCGCGCTTCTGCTCGAGCCCCGCGTTGAGCAGCATCTTGCGCATCGCGACATCGACCGCCGAGCCGCCGGCATTGATCGCAATCACGCGACCCTTCATGTCTTCAAGGCGCTTCACCGGCCCGTCGGCGAGCACCATATATTCTTGCGAGTAGTAGTCCTGCATGCCGTCCTGAATTCATCGGCAATGACCCGCAGGTCGGAGAGGCCCGCGTTGTGAATCGCTAGTGGCAATGTCGAGAAGGCGAGGTTTGCAATTTCAAGCTCGTTGTTCGCGAGCGCTGTGATCATTTGTGGCGTTCCGGCGTAGCGGACAGGCTCGAATATGTAGGTCCGCCCCATGTGCCGGGCGATCTCCTTTTTCTCCATGAGCAACGACGCCCAGTTCGAAAGCGGCGCGATCCAGGATACACGGATCTTGACCGGCTCAGCCTTCGATGCGCCCTGCGCCAGAAGCGAAATCGCTGCAACGAGCCCAATCAACCAAGACCGTACCAGCCACATATGTCCCTCCCACGCGGGGTCTGCCCGGAAACTTACGATAGCGACTTTTGCGGATAAGCCGCAACCGCGACCATTCCGATCGTGTTTTCTGGCCGGCACCCGCCGAACCCTTTCCTGATGCTGGCTGCAAGAAGACCAATTCAATTGCACGCAATCCAGGCTACGGCTGCGTGGAAAACTGTAGCTAGATGGCAAGCATGCCCACGCTCGCTCCACCGCAGACGTAGAGGGTCTGGCCGGTCACAAAGCCATTAGCCCGGTCGCAGAAGAACATGACGGCGCGTGCGACATCGGCGCTGCGGCCCAGCCGCTTCACCGGAATGGCCGCCGCAAGCGCCTTCTCGCGCTCGCTGTCCTTCGGAACGATGCTGCGAAACATCTCGGTGTCGGCAATCGGCCCGGGTGCAACCACATTCACGCGTGATGCCGTCGGGCGCGAGCTCCAGTGCCCAGGTGCGTGCCATCCCAATCATTCCAGCCTTGGTCGCAGAATAGGCCGAACGCGTTCTCCAGCCCCAGCGCCCCGCGCGATGACATAAGCACGACGCGGCCGAAGTGATTTCGCTTCATCGCCGGCAAGGCCGTCTGCACGAGGGTGAGCGCGGCGCCGAGATGCGACTGCGTAAGCGCCTGCAAATCATCTTGCACAACGTCGGGCAACAGCGCTGGCCGAATCACTCCGGCGTTGTGCACGATGTGCTGAAATCGAAAGCGGGCGGCGATATCGGCGGCGGCCCGCTCGGTCGCCGATCGATCCATGAGATCGACCTCTACCGCATGCAGCCTCGCATGCGACTGCTCGGGTTTGCGCCGAGCGAGCGAGATGACCTCGTAACCAGCCTCCAGCATCTGCCGGCAAATTTCCGCCCCGATGCCGGTCGAACCGCCCGTGACCACGGCGAAATTGTTTGCCGTCACGACATTTCCTCCCGCCACCAGCGCCAGAACGCGCAATGGGCTGCCCGACCCCTGCTTGATCTTCAGCGGTGCCGCGATGATGACGCGCGCCCTTGGGCGGCAGCAGATCCAAGTTGGTGAGGCACTGCAGCCCAAACCGGCCTTTGCCGTGCATGTAGAAATGGGCCGGATACGGCGGATTGAAGTGCTGGCCCTGGCCGAAATCGGTACCGATTGTCTCGGTGCCGAATCCGTGCACATCGCGCTGTTCGACGAACCACTTCACCACGGCGGGCTCCGGCCCCGGCGTGTGAGCGCCATCGTCGCGCAATCCGGCATAGTCCGGATAGGTCCGCTTCGACCAGTCCGGTGCGCAGCAAGACCCAACTTCCCGGCTCGATCTTGCCGTGGCACGCCTCCCATTGCTCGACAAAGGGATCGTCAACGCGAAGTCGGAGTCGGCTGCGCACTCCTTCGAGCAATCGATCACGGCAGCCGGCGCGATGAACTGCGCGACATTGATCGTATCGACTGCGTTGTTGGGCAAATCCTTGCCGGAAATCCAGTGAATCGGCGCGTCGAAGTGCGTTCCAGTATGCTCGCCGAGACTAATGTTGTTCCAGTACCAGGCCGGTCCGCGCTCGTCGTAGCGCGACACTTCCTCCATTCGGAACGGCGCGCACTGTCCCAAGCTCGGGCGGCAGCACAATGGTCGGGAATTCCTGCGACAGCGTCTGCGTGCAGGTCGATGACACGGATGTCGCCGTTGGCCACCGCGCGCGCGAACGACATGAGATCGACTGTCATTGAGATACCCTTCAGCTTGCCAGTCTCGCGCTCGAGCGCCTTTGGATTGACCGCAAGGCGTTGCCGGATGTCCTCGGCGACGTCGCCCACAAACACGTCCTCGAGCCCGTGCTGGAGCGCGCGAACCACCGCATTGGCGAGCGTCGCCGGCGTCACCTTCGGCGGCGGCACGGTTTGAAACCATTCGATCTCGAGCGGGCCGAAGAATACATTCAGCACCTTGACCCGCCCGGGCGCAGTTCCGCGCGCATGCATTGCGCCGCCGACAGACATGCCGCCTCGGTCGCGGAATAGCTCCCGTATGCGGGCCAGTTCATCAGCGCATGCACCGACAGCAGATTGACGAAGGCCGCGGCCGAATTTACACCGTCCGCGCCTCGAAAACGAAGGATCGGGCCGAACGCCTGCGCAAGCCGCAGCAGGCCGAGATAGCGAACATCGATCTCCTCGCGCGCGATCGTCAGGCCATGACGATCCACGACACCGCCGGCACGAATGTGTTCTGCGGTGTTGACCACAATGTCGATGCGGGCGCCGTTCTGATCGGCCAGCTCGGTAACCGGATTCCGTATCCGTCACGTCAAGCGGCACGATTTCAACCCGTTCGATTTTGCGGAGGCTGCCCATCCCGGGAAACGGCTTCCAGGGATCTGCAAGCCCGACGAAAACGATTGATGCTCCGGCATCGGAAAACGCTTTGGCCATAGCCTGCCCGACGGCCGTACGGCCATCCGTGATCAGAACGCGGCGGAACTTCGGATCGCACGTCATCTCACGCAAATGCGGATCATCAGCCATGTTCTCGGTGTCCTTTCCGGCAGCGCCATGGCCACCGCCGAGCCGCTTTTATCGAGCTTGAGCTCAAGCCGCACGCGCTCGCCCTCCACCGCATCGCCATGAAGATGCGCCACGACGACCGGACCGGCATCGAGTTTTACGGTTCCCACCCGCCAAGGGGTGCGCTCGCGAAAATAGGGCTCGGTCGACGTGCGCAGGGTCGTTTCGGCGATGAGCGTGCCACCACGAGCCACATCGCGGAATGGAAGACGCGCCGACAAGCATGACGGACAGGCGTCACGGGGCGGGTAAATGACGGTGTTGCAGTCAAGACAAACCTGCAATGCGAAGCGCCCCTCGGCCGCCGCGGCAGTGAGCCCATGCGCGGTGCGGCTGCGCACGTCTTGCGGGCGCAGCGGCAGCCGCGTCCGCTTGAGCGGATCCTTGCGTTTTGGGCGAGCAAGCGGCTCGGTCACGCGGCTCTCGCAAGAACGGCGGCGCAGGATGACAGGCCGCGATCGTAATTGATCATGCCGAATCCGGAAACTAGGCAGGCACTGGCATTGGGCACCTGCGAGCCAAGCGGCTGCGAGGTGAGCTGGCGCATGGCCTCGACGAGCCCAAGAAGCCCCCGGCCGCGCCCCGCCTGCCCGACCGAGAGCTGCCCACCAGACGTGTTGTGCGGGAACGTGCCGTCGTTCGTAAGCGTATGCGATCGTACGAATTCCGGTCCCTCGCCCTTGGCGCAAAAGCCGAGGTCTTCAAACTGCATCATCGATATGACCGGATAATCATCGTAAGTCTCCACGAAATCAACGTCCTTCGGCTTGAGCCCGGACATCGACCACAGCTCACCGATATCGAGCTCCCAGCCGCCGCGCACCTGCAGTGGATCGTTGGGAAAGGCGTTGTGCCGCTCAATTGTCGACAAGATGCGCACGCTCGGCAGATTGAGAGATTTGGCGATATCTTCGCGGCACACGATGAACGCCTCCGCGCCCGCGCATGGCATCACGCAGTCGAACAGATGTATCGGATCGGCAATCGGTCGCGCCGACATGTATTCATCGAGCGTTAGCCTCTTCTTCATCATTGCGTGCGGAATCGACAGGGCATCGTCGCGCTGCGCGATGCATATCTTGGCGAAATCTTCCCGCTTCGCGCCGTAGCTATTCATGTAGTTCTTCGTGATCAGCGCAAACGATGCGTTGGCGCCGCCCGACCCGTACGGATAAACCGCGTCCTGTGCAAAGCGGGAAAAGGTTGAAAGCATCTTGCGAAACGAGTCGACATGGTTTGTATCACCGGCGACGCAAGCCACGATATTCGCATCACCTGCCTGCACCGCCCGCGCCGCTCTGCGCATCGCCACAATACCGCTCGCGCCTCCGAACGGAATGTTGATCAAGCCATCGCGGCGAGATGCCGAAATGCTGCGTGAGCCCCACTGCGGTATCCGGCCCCAACGTAAAACTCGACACTGCAAATCCATCGATATCCTTCGGACGCAATCTGGCACGCTTGGTCAGTTCATGCAGCGCGCGCCCTAACCACCACTGCGCGCTGTTTGTGGAATATCGCCGATAAGGGATCGTGACTGGGAGGCAGGCAACACCGCGCCTCTCATAGGACTTTCGGGTCGTGCTGGATGGCATCGTCCCGGTCACATGAAAAAGCTGGATGTTGCCAGAAAGCCGCGTCGCAATTGACGAGATCGACGCGCTTGAGTTTGATCCTCAGCTTGCCATCAACGACGGCCAATGCTGTTGGGTCGCCCAGGCGGCGTAAAGCTGCTGCTCGTCGTACCTGGTTTCCACGTAATGCATCAGAGTCCAGGTCACAAATTCGTTGTTGGCCTCATCTCGCTTGTCGATCTGCGGCGTCTGCAAGACGTGGTGGCACCGGCTCTTAGGCTTCTGCGAATACGTCCGCTTGCCCTTGAGCCGCTCGATTCGGATGGTAAGCAGTAGCTTGTCCTCGTACATCAGCGACGTCGTCAACTTTGATCGGTCTGGCCCCACTCCAGCGGCATCCAATAGATGCCATCGTCGGTGAACAAGTCGAGCCATTCCTCCAGCCGATGCTGGTCGATCAGCCGCGCCTCGTGGATGACAAAGTCGACAAGTTGCTGATTGGTAGGTGCCTCCATGGAAGCCCCCTCACATCGACAACGTCATGAATTTCGACCATGCGCGGAAACTGGGTTGCGCATCTGCCATTCAGTGGTGCCGTTCGTCACCGCCATGACGTCATGCCGTTCTGATGGATCGTCAGAGTCGCCGCACGTTGACCCATTGATTGGCGTCGACGAGCAGACCTGCGCAGGGACAACGGTCGTGCAACACCGTCTCGGTATTGTCGGTATGTCTCACCATCAAAACCGACTGCGTCCCGATCGTGGTGCCAAAATAATCGCCGCGGTTTTGACACCCGGGCTGGTCATGGCTGACGGATACAGATCCAGGTGTTTACGAATCAACGCTGTTCCATCTCGAGCTGGAAGACCTCATCGTCGATGTAGACGTCGCGATGAACCTCTGTCTCCTGAACCAGATTTCGCACAGCCTCGACATTTCCGCGGTATCTGGTCATCGGCACCTTCCTCAGCATCAGCGAAGGTCGCAGCACAAGTTCGCGGCATTTTCGATCACGGGGAACGTGCGCTCAGAGGCCTTCTCCCTCACAACCCCTTGGGATGGGTCAGGAACTCTTTCCAGGATCTCTATCGGCGGCTGGACGTAGTCGGAGACGCGGCTTACGCCAAGGCCCGCGAGCCGCCGCAGTTTCACGGCCATTTCCGCCATCTTAACGACGATCGGAATGCCGCTTGATGACCGGGGCCCCATCGACGGCATGCCCGCGGATAGCCGAGAACAACAGCATCGGAATCCCTCCGCCCGGGATCAACACGTCTACCCCCGAGGCCACGAGCGGCCTGGCCTGTTCGGCAAATAAGCGCGCCACTTCGTCAGCCAAATGTTGCGATTCATATGCTTTGAGAATTTGTCCCGGCTCGAACTGCATCGCATGCACGCCCGTCACCCGGCGTTCGGAGTCCGTAGCTTCGTGATCTGATGGTGAAACCACGGGATGTAGCGCGTATTGATTGTGACGATGCCGCTGCGTTAGCCGAGCTGGCAGCTGTACAACATAGACGCTTCTCCGAGCGCTACCACCGGAATGCCGACGGCCGAGCGAGCCTCGTAAAGACCCGCATCCTGAAAATGTCCGGATCACGAACGCGTCGTAGCCCTCGCGCTCGGCGCGCACCGGCGTTGCAGATCACCTCACGGGCACACCGCATCTCGACCAAGGCGTGAGCATAAGAAGTCGTGCGGCGTAATGCCCTCGATGTCGACCGTGGTGCCGGGATCGACCACCGCCTCGAGGTGCTTGCGTAGGCGGTCCCAATAGGTCTTGCCGTTTTCGTAGTCCACGTAGCTCTGGTAGCAAATGCGCACGTTTGAACTCCCTTACAAAGATCCGCGACCGGCCCGCCTGCGAAGCGAAAACGACCTGCAGTTTGCAACACCAACCGACCGAAGGCGCTTGCCAGCCCACGTAGAAGCTTTAAAGTTAACCGCAATTGCGATGAACGTCTAGGGCAGTGTGCGGAGGTCGATCATGATTTTGCGTCTTGCCGCTATCGTTGCAGCCCTGGCAGCACCAGCACTGTCTGTAAGCGCGAGCTTTGGCGCCAACATCACCGTCGGTTTCGTGACCTCGCTGAGCGGACCTGGCGCCTCGATCGGAATTCCGTATGAAAGGGAATTCTCGCCGGATATGCGTATGCCGACAAAGTCGGTGACCATAAGATCAAGCTGATCCGGCTGGATGATGCCTCGGATCCCTCCGCAGCGACCCGCAACGCCCGCAAGCTTGTCGAGGAAGAAAAGGTCGATGTGTTGATGGGCACATCCGGCGTTCCCGGCACAATTGCGATGGTGGTCGTCGCCACCGAGACCAAGACGCCAATCATTTCGCTCACACCTCGCCAGTCAGCCACAAAGCCCGAACGGCCAGTGGCTCATTTCCATCTCCACAGCCGCCGCCCCTGATGGTCGCCGCGGTGGTCGAGCGCATGAAAAAGAGATAACGTCAAGAAAGCGGCCTACATCGGATTCAGCGACTCCTGGGGCGACCTCGTCTATGACGCATTGATCAAGAATGTCAGCGGTACGGCCGATCGAGGTTGTCACCAACGAACGCTATGCCCGTCCCGGACACTTCTGTCACTGGTCAAACCCTCAAGATCATCGCGGCTCGCCCCGATGCGGTCATCACCGGCGGGTCCGGCACGCCGGGCGCGCTGCCCTACCTTGCTCTGGCGGAGCGCGGCTACAGGGCGGGCTCTACGGCACGCATGCCTTGATCAATCCGGATTTCGTCCGCGTCGGCGGCGCGGCAGTCGAAGGTGTGATCGCTCCGACAGGTCCCGGTGATCGTTGCGGAGCAACTGCCGGATAGCAATCCGACCAAGAAGGTGTCGCTCGCCTACCGCGAGGTCTATCAAAAGGCGAACAACGCCCCAGACCAACGACGCCTTTTCCGCTTACTCGTTCGATGCTTGGCTTGTGTTCCTCGATGCGGCCAAGCGCGCGCTGGAGAAGGCACAACCGGGCACGCCGGAATTCCGGGAAGCGTTCCAGCGACGCCATGCTATCGACCAAGGAAATCGTCGGTACGCACGGGGTCTACAACTTCAAGCCCGGCGGCTTCTTCGGCGTCGATGAGCGGGCTCGCGTGCTGGTTCAGCTGCAAAAAGGAATATGGATGCTGATGCCTTGAGCCGAGCAGACTGACCGCTCACGCCAATCCAAATGTGCCTACGAGCGACACGTGACCGAGGACGAGCCGGCCTCTCGCGAAGGGGCATAGCTGCCCTCGATCTGCTTTCACCTTCGTTATGACGCCCGAGATCGCCCTCCTCCTGGCTCAGGATGGGATCTCCACCGGGGCGATCTATGTGCTGGTCGCTCTTGGTATTGTTCTCATCTTCCTGGTGACGCGCGTCATCTTTGTGCCATTCGGCGACGTGGTCGGCTATTCGGCACTCACCCTCGCGGCCCTGCAATTGCGGCAGACTGCCAGGCACGGTCTGGCTGGTGCTTACGCTCGCCGCGCTTGCGACCGTGATGGAAGTCTATGGGCTGGTGCGCCGCGGGCAGATGCATCGGCTCCCGAAGGCGCTGTCGCTTTACGCCGTGCTTCCTGCCATCCCGGCGGCTCTGGTCTGGCTGGCCGCCGGGCGCGACCTTCCGATGTGGGCCGGCATCGCGCTCACCCTCGCTATCATTATTCCCATCTCTCCGCTGCTATACCGCATCGCATTTCGCCCGCTCGCCGACGCCTCGGTCCTCGTCCTGCTCATCGTCGCTGTGGCGGTTCACTTCGCCATATCCGGTCTCGCGCTGTTGTATTTCGGACCGGAGGGCTTCCGCACCGAGCCGATGACCCGGGCCTTCTTCGATCTTGGGCCGATCAGCATTTCCGGCCAAAGCATTCTGATCGTCGCAAGTTCCGCGATCTTCAGTTTCCTGCTCTTCTTGTTCTTCGAGCGCACGCTCACCGGCAAGGCGCTGCGTGCGACGGCCGTCAATCGCGTCGGCGCCCGGCTTGTCGGCATCCTTCCGTCGACCACGGGCGCGATCGCGTTCCTCCTCGCGTCGGCGCTCGCGGGAATCTCCGGCATTCTGATCGGACCGGTGACGACGCTCTACTACGATTCCGGCTTCCTGATCGGCCTGAAAGCCTTCGTCGGCGCCATCATCGGCGGCCTGGTCAGCTATCCGGCGACCGCCGTCGGCGCGATCCTGGTCGGATTGTTCGAGAGCTACGCGGCATTCTGGAACAGCGCGCTCAAGGAAGTGCTCGTCTTCAGCGCGCTGATTCCCATCCTGATCTGGCAATCCGCTCGTCTCCGGGAACGGCAGTCGAGGAAGAGATCGAGGAGGAAGAGCGCGAGGGAGAGGCGTGATGCGCTGGCGGTCCCACATCCTGCTGGGTCTCGCCATCGCCTTCTTCGTGGTTGCGCGCCGGCGATTTTCGGAAGCTTCACCATCACGCTGATGAACTACATCGGCATCTATGCGCTTTGCCGCGCTCGGCCTCGTGCTGCTTACCGGCGTGGGCGGGCTCACATCGTTCGGTCAGGCTGCCTTCGTCGGCATCGGCGCCTACGCCACCGCCTGGTACACGTCAGTGCACGGCGGCTCGCCGTGGATCGGCTTGCTGCTCGCTCTGGTTCGCTCACCGGCCTCGTCGCCACGGTTCTCGGCGCCGACGACGCTGCGGCTTGGCGGTCACTTCCTGCCGCTGAGCACCATCGCCTGGGGCATCGCCATCTATTTCCTGTTCGGAAACATCGATGCGCTTGGACCGCTACAGCGGGCTGTCCGGAATTCCAGCGCTCACCATTGGGCCGATCTCGCTCGCCGGCAACGCTGCGATGTATTTCTTCATTTGGGGACTGCTCGGTATCGTGATGCTTCTGTGCCGGAACCTGCTCGACTCGCGGCAAGGGGCGGGCGATCCGCAGCCTCGCGCGGCGGCATCGCCATGGTGGAAAGCCTCGAGATCGATTTCTTCCGGATGCGGCTTGCCGATTTTCGTCTTAGCCGGACTGCTGGCTGGCCTGTCCGGCTGGCTCTATGCGCACATGCAACGTTACGTGAGCCCGGCGCCCTTCGACCTCCGTCCCGGCATCGAATTGCTGCTGATGGCGCTCGTGGGCGGCGCCGGCCACATCGCCGGCGCGGTGGTCGGCGCAGCCATCATCACGCTGCTCAAGAACGTCTTGCAGGACGTCCTTCCCGCATTCACGCGCTACAGCGCACAGCTCGAAATTGTTGTGTTCGGCGTCCTCTTCATCGTCCTGCTGCAGAAGCGCGCGCGCGGCATCGTGCCCATGATCAGCCGCTATCTGCCGCTGCCGCGTACTGACTCGCTGCCGAGGCAAGCCGTCCGCTTCGCACGCCGCGCACGCCCAGCCGTCTCCGGCCGGCCCGTGCTGACAATCCAGGGCGCGACGAAACGGTTCGGCGCATTGGCTGCCGTCAACGACGTGAGCTTCGAGGTCAAGTCCGGCGAGGTCCTGGGCTTGATCGGCCCGAACGGAGCCGGCAAGACCACGCTGCTCAACCTGATCACCGGGACCGCGAAGCCGAACGCCGGACGGATCCTGTTCCTCGACGACGACATGACGCAGATTGGCGCCACGTCATATCGCCGCCAAAGGCGTTGCGCGCACGTTCCAGCACGTGAAACTGCGCCCGAACATGACGCTGCTCGACAACGTCCTGCTCGGAACATATTCGCGCACGCGATCGGGGTTTCTCGCGGGCGCAATCCGGCCTCGACCGCGCAGAGGAGCGCATCCGCACAGGTCGAGGCGTTGCAGCAGCTGAAGCGCGTCGGCCTCGGCGAAAAGGCCGGCGAACTGGCCGGCAATTTGCCGCTCGGTCAGCAGCGCCTGCTGGAAGTCGCGCGCGCGCTGGCGGCCGATCCTGTCGTGGTCATTCTGGACGAGCCGCGCCGCCGGCTTGCGCCGCCTCGAGAAGCAAGTTCTGTCCGACCTGCTGCGCACGCTTGCGCAGCGACGGCATGACGATCGTTCTAGTCGAGCACGACATGGAGTTCGTCATGAACCTGGTCGACCGGATCGTCGTGATGGACTTCGGTGCCAAGCTGGCGGAAGGCCTGCCAGCCGAAATCCGCGCCGATGCGCGCGTGCAGGAAGCCTATCTCGGCGGTGTCGTATGACAACGCTCCTGTCGGTCACGGACCTGCATGTCAGCTACGGCAAGATGGAAGCCGTGAGCGGCGTGTCGCTTGCCATGCAAACCGGTCAAATCGTCACCGTGATCGGCCCGAATGGCGCCGGTAAGACGACGCTGCTTGCGGCCCTCATGGGTCTCTTGCCGTCCAAGGGCGAGAGCCGGTATGAGGAGCAAGACCTTCGCGTTCTGATCACCGAAGAGCGCGTGCGCCGGGGCATCTGTCTGGTGCCGGAACGCCGCGAGCTCTTCACCGAGATGACGGTGGCGGACAATCTTGTCTTGGGTGCCTATACCCGCTGGAGGCGACCGCGCAGCGCGGTGCAACGGGATTTGCAGCACGTCTACACGCGCTTTCCGCGCTTGTCCGAGCGGCGCAGCCAACTGGCCGGCACCTTGTCCGGCGGAGAACGCCAAATGCTGGCGCTCGGGCGTGCGCTGATGGCGAAGCCCCGGCTGCTTCTTCCTCGACGAGCCGAGCCTCGGCCTGGCCCCGCTGATCGTCCGCGAGATCTTCCGCATCGTAATGGGACTGCGTGAGCTTGGCGTCTCGATCCTGCTGGTCGAGCAGAATGCTCGCGCGGCGCTCGAGACCGCCGACTATGGCTACGTGCCTCGAAACCGGCTGTATCGTTCACAGCGGCCCGGCACCCAGCCTCATCCACGACCCGCGGGTCATCGCAAGCTATCTCGGCGGCAAGGTGGACTGATTGCCATGGACTCTCTGCATCGGCGTTGCGAATGCAGTGGTCGCAGTTATTCGCGCCGGCTGATCGCACGCTGCCGGCGATGCTGACCCGCCAGGCCGAGCGATTTGCGCAGCAGCCTCTCGTCACTGCGCACGACACGACATGGACCTACGCCGACGCATGCGAGGCTGCCGCACGTTTTGCCGGCACAATGCAATTCGCCGGCATTACAGCACGGCGATCGCGTTGCCATCATCTGCTCGAACCGGATCGAGTTTCTCGAAGTTGTCCTCGGCTGCGCCTGGCTCGGCGCCATTGCCGTTCCGATCAACGTCGCTTCACGGGGACCGCAACTTCAGCACATTCTATCGAATTGCGGTGCACGACTCTTGGTGATGGAAGCAGCCTATGCCGAAAATCTCACGATGCTCGATCCGCGCGAACTTGCCATTGAAACCATTTGGCTGATTGGCGCTACAGCGGACGTCCGCATCGGGAGATATCGGCTCCGCCTCACTGCCGCGGGGGGCGAGCGGATCGCGGCCGCTCCGGTGCAGCCCGGCGATCTCGTCGCTGATCCTCTATACGTCCGGCACCACCGGCCCGTCGAAGGGCGTGTGTTGTCCACAGGCACAATACTTCTGGTGGGCCGTCAATACGGCATCACTGTTACAATTGCGTACTGACGATGTCCTCTGCACGAGCCTGCCGTTGTTTCATACCAATGCGCTCAACACCTTCTATCAGGCCCTTTTGACCGGCTCGTGCGTTTGTTACGAGAAGAGATTTTCCGCGTCCGGATTCTTTTCTTCGCTCGCCCATCATCAGGCGACCGTCACCTATCTGCTCGGCGCCATGGTGCCGATCCTGCTCTCGCGGCCGGTTTCGCCGGAGGAGACCTCGCATTCGGTGCGGATCGCTCTCGCGCCCGGTGTCCCGGCGCAGTTTCACGAGGAATTCACGCAACGCACCGGGATCCGCTTACTCGACGGCTGGGGCTCGACGGAAACCAATTTTGTGCTGGGCGCGGCCGTAGAGCACCAGAAGCCTGGATTGATGGGCCCGGTTTTCGAAGGCTTCCAGGCCCGCGTGGTCGATGATCAGGATAATGACGTGGCGGACGATACAGCCGGCGAACTTGTCGTGCGGGCGGACGATCCGTTCGCGTTCGCAACCGGATATTTCGGTACGCCCGAGAAAACCGTCGAAGCGTGGCGCAACCTCTGGTTCCACACGGGTGACCGGGTCGTCCGCCGAGGCCGACGGCTATTTTCGGTTTGTCGATCGTCTCAAAGACTCCATCCGGCGTCGAGGCGAAAATATCTCCTCCTTCGAGGTCGAGCAGGTATTGCTCAGCCACCCTGCTGTCGCGAATGCAGCGGCATTTCCCGTTCGTTCACCGCTTGCCGAGGATGAAGTGATGGCGGTTGTCGTTCTCCATCCGGGCCAGCCGCTCACGGAATCTGAATTGATTGCGTTTTGCGAACCCCGCCTGCCCTATTTCGCGCTCCCGCGATATCTCGAATTCATGAACGAGCTGCCAAGCACCGAGAGTGGTAAGGTGCAGAAGTATAAGTTGCGCGAGCGGGCGTGACTGAGAGAACATGGGATCGCGACGCCTCCAACGGAAGGCGCACGCGCCACGGAGACGCAAGAAAGCGGTGGCCTACATAATCGCAACGGCGCAACAATCATAGCAGCGACCAGCCGTATCCTGCCTGCCGGCCGCGCCTCAGCTCCGGAAGGATTTTCATGCGCACACTTGCAATCGTCACCGTCCTGCTCGCTGGGACCGCGGCGGCCCAGGCCGCCGAGATCAACGCGTTCATCTCCACCGCGATCAAGGCGGCGACGGACGAATTGCTGCCGCCCTTCGAGCGCGCGAACGGCTACACTATTCGCGCGAGCTATGCCCCTTCCGGCGCGCTGATCCCCCGCTTTGACCGCGGCGAACCCGTCGACGTCTTCCTGACCGACAGCGCGGCGATCGACGAACTCATCAAGCAGGGCAAGGTGATGGCCGGCCGGACCGACCTCGCCCGTACCGGCATCGGGATCGCCGTGCGCAAGGGCGCGCCCAAGCCCGACGTGTCGTCGGCCGCAGCGCTCAAGCGCGCGCTGCTGGAGGCAAAGACCGTGGGCCACGCCGCGCCCTCCGGCGGCAGCATCACGGCGGCGCATATCCAGGGCGTGTTCCAGCGGCTCGGCATCGCCGCCGAGGTGACGCCAAAGGTCAAGCTCGCGGCCGGCGGTCCCAACGGACGCGTCAGCGTGCTCGTCTCGAGTGGTGAAGCCGAGATCGGGCTGCAGCAGGTGTCCGAGCTGATGTCGAATCCCGAGGTCGAGGTGATCGGCATGCTGCCGGCGGAGTTGCAGCAGATTACGATCTATTCTGCCGGCGTGACGACGAGCGCCAGGGAAGCCGCAGCGGCGAAGGCGCTGATCACGGCACTGACCGCGCCGTCTGCGGCACCCATTTACAAGGCAAAGGGACTCGATCCGGCATGGTAGGAGGGATTGTCATGCGCACATTCGCGATCGTCGCCGCGGCTGCGCTGATCGTTACCACGGGCTCGGCGGATGCCGCGGAGATCGACGCTATGATCACCACCGCCATGAAGGCGGCAATCGAGGAACTCGCGCCACCGTTCGAACGCGCCAGCGGGCACGTGCTCCGCGTCATCTATGGACCCTCCGGCGGGCTCGCCCGCCGTCTCAACGGCGGCGAGCCGGCTGATCTCATCGTCGTGGAGAGCAAGGTGCTGGACGACCTGATCAAGCAGGGCAAGGTCGCGCTCGGCCGCACCGACGTCGCGCGCACCGGCATCGGCATCGCCGTACGCAAGGGCGCGCCCAAGCCCGACGTGTCGTCGGCCGCAGCGCTCAGGCGTGCGCTGCTTGCCGCGAAATCCATTGGCCACACAGCGCCGGCCGGCGGCGGTGTCACCGCGGCCCACATCATGGGCGTGTTCGAGAAGCTCGGCATCGCCGCCGAGGTGACGCCGAAGGTCAAGCTCGCGGCCGGCGGTCCCGAACGGACGCGTCAGCGTGCTCGTCTCGAGCGGCGAAGCCGAGATCGGGCTGCAGCAGGTGTCCGAGCTGATGTCGAATCCCGAGGTCGAGGTGATCGGCATGCTGCCGGCGGAGTTGCAGCAGATTACGATCTATTCTGCCGGGGTGACGACGAGCGCCGGGCAGACGGGGCCCGCGAAGGCATTCATTCGCCATCTCGCCGCGCCTGAGGCCATGACGATCTACAAGACGAAGGGCTTGGCGCTGTAAGCTCGCCAGCGCGGAGAGGCGCCATGCGCCGCTTGATTACGATCCCCTGCGGCGCTGCTCGCTGCCGTTTGCTGCAACGATTGCCGGCGACCGCCTGACGGCGCCGCTGGGACCGCTGCGTCAAGGGGGACGCGGTGCGCCGAGCACATGGAGAATCCAGGGTTTGAAACGACGAGGCTAGCCGCCAATGTTTATGGCATCTTCCGTTGTCGATGATGTCGCGTATAGCGCTCCTCTACGATTTACAATTTAGTGGGCCCATCATCAGATCCATCCACGTTTGCAACAGCATCGATTTGTTTTGTGAATACGAAAGATGCGACTGCGACGCATGATGCCCTCCTTCCCCATGGTATCGCGCATGCGCAAAGATGCCACGGCTTAAGTCGAATGGAAAAGCGTTCGCGCCCGAGCTGCGTGGGCGGTTTCCCATCGCAATCGGGCGCCGCCGGACGGCCGCCCACTTGCTGTGCCTTCCTGCAAGCGAATGCGCTATGCTGCCGAGAATGAACGGGAGAAAAACATGCAGTCTCAGCATCGCATGTTGAGCAAGGTCATTGCCGCCGTCGGATTCAGCGCTTGATGGTGGCCCAACTCAGCGCTGACGAGATCGCGGTCGGCAATTACGGCATCGCGGCCAACGGCATGCCGTTCGCCGTCGCGCTCGAAAAGAAACTTTTCCAGCAGGAAGGGGCGAACGTCACCGGCATCATCTCCTCGCAAGGCGGCGGCACGTCGATCCGCAACATGCTTAGCGGCGGCGTCGCCTACGGGGAAGCCAATCCTGGTGTCACCGCGGTGGCGATCCAGCAGGGCGCGGACCTGAAGATCGTCAGCGACAACGTGCTGACCGTCGCGGAGTTCGTGTGGGCGGTGAAACCGGATCTCGATAAAGTCGATCAAGGACTTCAAGGGCAAGAAGATCGGCTACACCAATCCTCGCTCCACCAGCCAGGCGCTGGCGATCCTGCTGCTGCATGCGGCCGGCTACAAGTCGGAGGACGCGGAACTCGTCAAAACCGGCGGCTTCGGCGAGGGCGTTGCGGCGCTCGATACTCGGCCAGCATCGACGTGGCGCCGATGACCGAGCCGGTGTGGTCGAAGTTCAAGTCGAAATACCGCGCGTGTCGCCACAGCAAGCGAAATCCTGCCGCCGCTCGACAACGTCGTCGGCGTGACGACGAGGCGCTGCCGCCGCGAGCAGGGCGATTTCATCCGTGCGGTGATCCGCGCTCGCCGAAAGGCGGTCGAGTTCATGAACGCCAATCCCGATGAGGCCGGCGACATCGTGGCCAAGCACTACAATCTCGACAGGGAGGTCGCGCGCAGCGCCGATGCGCAGCCTCGTCGCGAGCAAGACCCAGGGCATTCCCTATTGGGGCAGCGGGCAGTTCCATCTCGAGGGCAATGAAGCGCATGGTCGAGGTGCAGAAAATGGTGGGCGCGATCAGTGGCGACATCGATCTTGACGAAGATGATCGACACCCGCTTCCTGCCGGACGACATCAAGACGCCGAAGTAACCCGCAAACCTTAGGGGAGCCGCGTGTCCGTCGTATCCATACGCGGTGTCACCAAGGTCTTCCCGGCAAGCAAAGGAGGCGGAACGGTCCACGCGCTGGGACCGCTCGATCTCGATCTCCAGCAGGGCGAATTCTTCGCGATCGTCGGGCCTTCGGGCTGCGGCAAGTCGACTCTGCTCGAGCTGATCGCGGGGCTGCAGCAGGCAACGCAGGCGCGTGATCGAATTCGAGGGCGTGCGGATCCGCGGCGACATCCCGGACGGCGTCGGGGTGGTCTTTCAGGAAGACGCCTGCTTCCCTGGCTGTCGGTTGCGGTCAACATCGCCTCGGTGCTCGTAAAGCACGACGCTATCGGCAGCGAGGAGAAGCGCGCGCGGGTGCGGGATGTGCATCGACATGATGGGCTTGCCGACTTCGCCGACGGCTATCCGGCCCAGCTTTCCGGCGGCATGCGCCAGCGCGTGTGCATCGCGCGCACGCTGGTGAGCGAGCCGCGGCTTATCCTGCTCGACGAGCCGCTTCGGCGCACTCGATCAGCAGACGCGCCTGCTGATGGGCGACGAGGTGCTGCGGCTGTGGCGGCAGACCGGTGCGCACCGTGTTCCTGATTACGCACGCCCTCGACGAGGCGGCGATGCTCGCCGACCGGATCGCGGTCATGTCGGCGCGGCCGGGCCGGGTGATCGACGTAGTCGAGACTCAGTTGGCCGCGCGAGCGCGACAGCCGGATCGTCGAGCGGGCGATTTTGGCGCGCGTCACCAGCAGGCTGTGGAAGTCGCTGCGCAAGGAGTCGCTGCAAGACCATCGGACGATTGCCGGAACCGACATGAAACGCATCGCAGCTCTACCGCGTGCTGATAATCGCCGGACGCCGTGCTGCTGCTGAGGTCCTGTGCCTGGTCGGCATCATCGACCGGCTGACGATGCAGCCGCCGCACCGGATCGTGCGCGACCTCGCGGTTATCCTCACTTCCGGGCTCGCTGAATTCGGCGCATCCTAAGAACTCTGACCAATGCCTCGATCGCGCTCGCGCTGGCGCTCGTCGCCGGCATCGTAGCCGCGGTCGGCGCTGCACGGCTACAAGGCGCTCGCGCGAAACATTGGACCGCTGTTCGCCACCTATTACGCAGTCCCGATCTTCGCGCTTCTACCCGCTCCTCATCGTGCTGCTCGGATTCGGGGACGCGCCGCAGATCATGATCGGCTTCATGCTCGGCGTGGTGGCGGTGATCGTGAACACGCTCAACGGGCTCGACCGTGTGCCGCTCGTGCTGCAGAAGACCGCGCTCATCCAGCGGCATGCGGCTCGATCGAGACCGCGCTGAAAGTCACGCTGCCCTACGCCGCTCCCTATGTGCTGACCGGCGCCAAGCTCGCGGTGGCCTATTCGCTCATCGGCGTCATCGGCGCTGAGTTCATCAGTGTCGCGCGGCGGTATGGGCTACGAGATCAGCTTCGCCTACAACAATTTCGACAACGCGACGATGTACCCGCTCATCCTGTTGATCCTTCTGGTCTCGATCGCGCGTGAACGGCGCCCTGTCGCGCTGGGAGAAAATCGCTGCTGGCGCGGAGGGGGCAAGTGACTGACCGACGTCGTGAAATCCTTGCGCAACGCCGCTTATCCTCATCGTGCGGCTTGCTGCGTGGCGTGGCAACTCCTCTATTGGTTCGCGGGCGATATTGCGATGCGCGCCGCCGGCTGACTGCATTCGCTACACGGCGAATCTCCTGACGACCGACACGTTCTGGGTGCATCTCTCCGGAATCCATGCGCGCCTTCGCGGCGGCGCTCGCGATCGCGGTCTGCAGCTTGGACTCGCTGATCGGGTTCTGGCTCGGCTTACCGCACTCTCGGGCGACGTGCTGCGAACCGACGCTGGTCGCGCTCTACTCCATCCCCAAGGATCACGCTCTACCCGCTCGTGCTACTGGCGTTCGGGCTCGCGTATGCCGGCAAAGATCGCGTTTGGTGCCATCCACGGCATCATTCCCATCGCACTCTTCACCATCAATGCGTTGCGCAACATCAAGCCGATCCTCATCAAGGCCGGACGCGTGCTCAGGCTCAGCCCGCCCGAGATGATCCGCTCGATCCTGTTCCCGGCTGCAGTCGCCGGAGATCTTCACCGGCTTCCGCGTTGGATTTTCGCTGACCTTGATCGGAACCCTGCTTGGCGAGATGTTTGCATCCCAGCGTGGTCTCGGCTACCTCCCTGATGACCGCAATCGGTTTGCACAACGTCGACCAGATCATGGCCGTGACGTTCCTTCCTTCGCCGTTGCTTCGCCGCCATGGTAGCACTTCGTACTGCTCACTGGTCGATCGGTGGCTCCACCACCGCGTCTAGCAAGCAGGCCTCGAAGAAACCATAGGAAGAGCGGATCGGCTCCTCACTTTGGTAATGGCGTAGACGGTGACGAGGTACCCTCATCTATGCGATCAACCGATCGGGCAGGTCCCGCGAAATTTCCCCCGATGAAGCATTTGCGGAGCATTTTCCCTTTCGCCAGGCTTCTCGGCGTAGTAGAAGCGGAGGAGAGAATGCGGCGTAAGCCGCAGCTGGGAGGCTCCCGTAAAAGCTGAAGCGTGTGCGTACCGACCCGGGCATCGCCACGCTGCTTATACTTCGAGATCTCAAAAGCGCCCTGGTAGCGCCCAGTCTGCGGCATGTGGCAGAACGCACATGCCTCGTTGCGTGATTGACGGACTTAAGCTCCTTGTCGAAGAGCAAAGAGCTTGCCCAACGCTTGCAGGCGCTGGCGGACTTCCCGGCAGGGAGCGACGGAATGCCCGCAATGGCGGCTTCCCTGGATCGCGTCGATCTGAGCTTCGATCGCCAGCGATCTCCTGGGGCGTCTCGGAACGCCGTTAGCAGCGGTGCTGAACATTTTTTCTTCGGCGATCGCTGTTGCTGCTAGAAGCAAAAAGCCCAGACAGCACCAGGCGGAACGCGATGAAGTGACTGTCATCGTGCACCTTGTCCGGGCGAGAACAGCTTTTGTCCTCAGTGTGTCTTCGGGACTCCATGATCAGGGTGCCCATCACCACCATAAGGCCAGCTTGGGGGCAGTCTTTGTTACCAATCACCGGGGGATTTGGTCCATGGACGTCACCTCCTCTGTTCCCCAACGTGACTGCGTCAAAACATGCCAGAACACGAGGTGGGATCGTTTGAGTCCAGCGCCATGGCCCGCGCTGGCTTCGGTCTGAATTTCAAGCAGCGTGCGGCCGCTGCTGCAAACGGCTGCTGGATCTCCGGAAGCTTCAGCATCCCCTGAACAAGGGCTTCCGCTTCTCTCAGGAAATGCGCGTTCATGCCTTCTTTTTGGTCGGCGCTGTCGAGACAGCTTAACGAAGGCTTTGCGCTCCAGAGCAAACGCCGAGCTTCCAACGGCACGTCTTGGCCGAGATGCGCAACCTCCCTTTGATGGCCCGGACCGCTGAGTGGGGCAACAGCCGCGATCGTTTTGGCCAGTTCGAGCTGCTGCGTGATAGACCCGACCGTCCTCGACCATCCCGGACAACAGGCCCATCGCCAAGCGCGTCAGGTGTGCGGCTACCGGCCCGCCGGTCAAAACCACTTTCGAGGCCTGGATACTCACTCGATCGTGCGTATGAGGTGCCGTGCTGCGCACCGCCGGCGCTCCGGCATAATAACGGCACTCCGGATCTCTGGTTGATGGACCCAATCCTGGCGCTTCGGCCAGCGATGATCATGTCGCATGTCAGCGCGAGCCCGCAGCCACCACTTCCGTGCGCGTAGCCCTCCAGCGCGGCGATTAGAGGCCTGGGGCAGCGGCGCGATCACGTTGAAGACATGATCAGTGCCTAGCGTCACATGTTGCGCCGGCGTCATCGTGGCCATCTCTGCGATGTCGGTGCCGGCGACGAAATAGTCGCCCGAGCCCGTCAGCACGATCTTACCGCACGGTGTCGTCAGCAACAAGCTCGGACACCACCTCCGCGATGCGGCTCTTCCACCTCGAGGTTGAAGCGCATTCCGACGCTTCCGGGCGTCGATGGTAAACGCACCGCCACTCCCGATCCGCATCGCGGCGACAGAGAACGAGGTTGGTGTTTCGGTCCCTATTTCCGGCATGACGGCTCCCAATCAGACGCGTTCGATGATGGCGGAAATACCCCTGGCCGACGCCGACGCACATGGTGCAAAGTGCCCGTTTCACTTTGCGTCGTTCCCAGCTCCGAGTGGCGGAGTCAACACCAGCCGCGCACCGCTTTCATCCCCCAAGAGGATGCCCGGGGGCGACCAAGCGCCCCTCCCGTTCGGATTGATATGTTCCCCCATCCTCCAGCAGGCCGAGGTCGCGCAGCGTCCGCGAGCGCCCTGGGCGGCGAAAGCTTCGTTAAGTTCGACCGATGTCGACCTACTCCGACATCGATGTTAGGTCGCGCCAGAAGCGCTTCCTCGTCGCCGGCACACTGGACCAATGCCCATCACGCGGGGAGCGAACTCCAGCCGAGGCGACGCCCACTACCCGCGCCCTGATCGTCAAAGCCCAGCCGGACAGCCAGCCGTTCGGACGCAGCGAGTCATGGCGGCCGCGCCAGCCATTGATCCCCGAGGAGTTGCCGGCCGTTACGGTGCCTCCCGGGCGGGCCAGACACAGGTTTGAGCTTAGCCAGTTGCTCCAGTGTGGTGTCCGGCCGGGGTGCTCGTCGATGCTGCTACCTCCATCGTCTTCTTTCCAGTCGCTTCACCGTCAGCGGGACGATTTCCTCGGCGAAGCGTCCCTCTGCTCGCGCGAGCCGCGCGCTGTTGGCTGCGTAGCGCCATCGCATCCTGATCGGCACGTGACTGATTTGATATTCCTCAGCGACGTTCTCTGCGGTGACGCCGAGCGGATCGACTCTCGTATGCGTCCTTCATTTTGGATTCGCCCACGCCGCCATCCGATCGTGGTGTACGGCGATCTCCACGTGGCGTGAAAATCCTTCCCTCCATCTTCGGCATGACGAAAGGCGAGAGCGGCTCATGCTCTCGACACCGCCGGCGATATGGAGAACTCGCCATCGCCCGCGCGGATCGCGCGCGCCGCCACGGCGACGGCTTCGAGACCGGAACCGCACTGATCGGTTAACGGTCGCCCCACCCACCTCCACCGGCGGCCCCGCCAGCAAAGCGGCCATTCGCGCAACGTCGCGGTTGTCCTCGCCGACGCAGTTGGCACAGCCGAGAACAACATCGTCAGGCGATGCCCAATCCAGTTGCGGATGTCAGACCATCAGCGCCAATCGGGGCCGCAGCAAGGTCTCGTCGGCGCGGACACTCGAGCGCGCCCGCATAGCGACCGATCAGCGTGCAGGCGTCCGCAGATGAAGCATCCTGTCTCATGGTCATAACTGGCTCGATTGATGAAACGGAAACCGGTCAGCGCCCGGCGACGCAGCAATGGCGAATTCCGGTAACGTCCTCGCCGTGAACTCTGGCGAGGCGTCGATCTCAGTACGGGCTGATCGATGGCATCCGCCCGCAAGCGGACCCCACGGATAATTGGCCTGCTGAGCATCGAGACATCGACGTCGGCCGCGCTGGCGACGCCTTGATGCACGACATCGGCGGCTGTTCGCGAGCATCGCCACCGTCCACCATCACGGTCAGGCCTGGGCATCGTCGACGACCAACCGTCGCGCGGAGTGCCTGGAAAAAGCCGGCCGCTTGCGCGGCGCGGTGTCATCAGCTTGGTCCGGATCGTGCGATCTCGCCACGCCACGGGTGGCCGCCGCATGGTCCAGCGAGTCAGACAGAACAGCCGGCGACCCGTCCGAAATTGTCCACTCAGTTGCGGTCCGGCCGTCGGTGAGCGCCAGAATTGTGTCGTCAATTCGGATCAGGCCGGCCCCCTCGCGGACGATCACGGCGACACCGCATCCCGCGCTAAGCCGACCAAAGCCGCCGCCGGTCCGAGATCCTTCGACAACGATTTCGGCGAGGCGTCGGACCAGGTGCATAATCCCGCCGGAAGGGTTTTGCGGGCGTCTTGGCATAGTCGTAAGCCGCGACCGCTCTTGCGTCCGAGCAGCGGGCGTTCACTAAAGTTCCTCCTGCACCAACGGGTCTGGCGCGGATCACGCCATGCCCTCGTAGACCAGCGGGTGACGGCGAAGTTCACGTCATGGCCAGTCAGGTCCATCAGCGCGAATGGACCCATTCGAAAACCGCCTGTCTCACGAAGGACAGCATCCAGCGTAGCCGGAGACGCCGCGCGCTCCGTCAAACGCAATGCCTCGCCATGAATGGCCGAGGCCACACGGTTGACGATGAAGCGGAGATGATGCGCAATGCACCGGGTGTTTTCTGGGCCTTCGCCGTCGCAAGCCATCGTCTCCGCGACGAGGCCGCTCGGTAAGCCGGCCGCTGACCACCTCGACCAAAGGAAGGCTCAGCGCCGGATTGAAAAAGTGCATTTCCCACTACACGGCCCGGACGGTCGTCCAGGTTTCGACAATGCCGTCACGAAGGGGAGGACGTATTGGTCGCAAGGATGGTTTTTCGGAGTGGGCCTCGACTTTCCTCAGCATCCACTTTGATGTCCCGGGTTCTCGACGATCGCCTCGATCACTGAATAGCCGGCGCCCGCAAGCGCACTCAGGCTTTCGACGGGTTGCAGCCGGGTTAGCCGGTCCTGACACTCCGCTGCGCAGTCAGCACCGCGCGTGACAAACCGCTCAAGATCGGCGCGCTGCCGTTTGCAACCTGCCTCCGCGGCACCGGGCGCGCCGTCATAGCGATGAGAACAAAGAATGGCTGCCGTGGCCGCCACCAGTGCGATACCACTTCTGCCCATCGTGCCTGCGCCAATTACGGCGACCGAAGCTACGCAGGAGTGGCGCGACCTGCTCGTTCATGATGCCCTGGGATTATCTCACTCGATCTTGATGCCGGCCGTCTCGATGAGCGCGTTTCCCACTTCTCAATCTCGCCGCGGAGGAAAGTGGTGACTCTCTGCGGAACCCCCCTTCGGGCACGGCGCCGAGTTTCAGGGGATCTTGTCACGCGCAGCTCCGGCTCTTTCAGGCGGAGTTTGTCTCGGCGTTGAGCAACTTC
>ERZ1370068.2101-contig-1264_pt1 | contig 95035 bp, 108 predicted proteins | sample MGYA00561227_ERZ1370068 | MGnify/ENA primary metagenome ERZ1370068 (study PRJEB38410, sample SAMEA6850437) | metagenome | study: Metagenomic assessment of the ecological functions of the soil: analysis of the soil microbiota associated with the...
TCAGTCGCGGAATGGGGCAGCACCTTCTCGCCGAAGAGCCGGATCTGCGTCGTGGCGGTCGGTCGCCCCACAGCTCGAGCATGACGTGGGTGCAGCCGGCGTCGCGGTACTCCTCGATCGCCGCGATGCAGTCGGCCGGCGTGCCGGCGATCGGCTTGCACTTGTCGAGGATCGCGTCGGTCACCTGTCGCCTTCGGCCGCGAGCCGTCCGCCCTGCTCCATCGCCTCGGCGACCGGGCGGATCTCGTCCATGCTCGATCCCGGCGAGGTCGAGCAGCGTGTCCGCCGAGCCCTGGATGTTCTGCACCTTGTTCGCGAGGTACATGCCGGCGATCTCGCGCGCGCCGTCGCGGCCCTCGTCGCGATCCTCGTGCGATCGACGCGACGACGGTGCAGCCGATGTCGATGTCCGCCCGACGTTGCTCGCGCGTGTAGCCGGACGAAGGCGGGCGTCGTGATCGACGGCGTCAGGCACCCGTCGGCGATCTCTGCCGGCGAGCGCCCGTCATCTTCGGCGCCGTCGCGGCGACGTAGACCGGCGGCACGTCGCGTGGCGTGTGCGCCTCCGCGCGACAGCGCCGGCACGTCGACGCGCTCCACGTGTCGCCCTCGTACTCGAACGGCGTCGCCGCCGAGCACGCCGCGCACGATCGTCGACCGCGTCGCGCATCGGCCCGAGCGTCTTCTTCGTCTGCATCTGCGCGTTGTTGAGGAAGATCTTCGACGTCCCGGAAGCCGAGGATGAACCGTCCCGGCCCGGCTGCCTCCTGCACGACCCGCGCGTCCATCGCCACCTGCACCGGGTGCCGCGTGAACGGCGAGATGATCCCCCAGCCGATCGTCAGCCGCTCCGTCTCCCGCGCCATCAGCGCCGAGACGACCGTCGACGAGCGTGCCTCCATCCCGATGCTTCCGCCACCACGGGTACGCCTCGGCGAGCCAGATCGTGTCCATCCCGGCCTCGTCCATGACGCGCGCCGACGCGAGCATCTCGTCGAGCGGCTCCATCGTGAGCTGCATCACGCCGATGCGAAACGGGACCGCCACAGCGGCTAGGCTCAGCTCTGCTGCTCGACGCCGACCCGGTCGGCAGCCTCGCGACCTGCTTCTCGAGCGCGCCGAGCACGTTGCCGACCTGCTGGTTGATGATCGGCTGCAGCACGCGCTGGCCCATCGCGCCCACCGGCCCGGCGATCTTGACGTCGGCCTCCCAGCGCATCGAGGTCCCCGTGCCCGCCTCGGAGAGGTGGAACTGGGTCTGCATGTTCATGATCGCGCCGACGCCGTTGCCCTTGGCGTTCAGCTGCGCGAACTCCGGCGCGCGCTCCTCGACCTTGTCGAAGTCGATCGTCATCCGCAGCCCGCCGAGACCGAGCGGGATCTTGACCTTCGCCTGCCAGTTGCGGTCGTCCTTGACCTCGAAGCCCTCGACGCCCGGCATCAGCTTCGCCATCTGCGCCGGATCGTTCAGCGACCTCCCAGACGACGTCGCGCGGGCGCCGACAGCTCCTTCGTCGCCCTCGACCTTCACGCGCGGCGCCACCGAGACGTTCGCGCGCGTCGACTCCGGGTCCTGCAGCATCGACCAGACGCGGTGGTGAGGGGTTGCAGCTGTCGTAGACGATCGGCCTGCCCGCCGGCCGCAGGGCGTCCTGGATCGCCGAGCAGATGCAGTGGATGCCGCCGCCGCCGCCCTCGCCCATCCCCTTCGAGCCGAGCGGCGTGAACGGGTGACGGCGACTCGATCGCGCCGGTCTTCAGCGGCCGGCACGTCGAGCGCGTGCGGCACGTGGTAGTCGTAGAAGTTCGAGGTCAGCAGCTGTCCGTCCTCGTCGTAGACGAAGTCCTCGTAGAGTGCGGCGCCGATCGCGTGCGCGGTCGCGCCGTGCACCTGGCCCTCGACGATCTGCGGATGGATGCGCGATGCCGCAGTCGTCCACGGCGGCGTAGTCGACGATCTCGACGACGCCGGTCTCCCGGTCGACCTCGACCACGCAGGCGTGGATCTGCGTCGCGTAGGTCAGCGTCAGCTTGCCCGGTCTTCTTCTCGGTGTCGACCATCCCGAAGTACGGCCGGTAGACGAAGCGGTGGTTCAGCGTCGGGTTGAAGTCGGGCGGCAGGAAGGCGTTGTTCGCGTTCACGATCGCGCCGAGCGCCATGAACGGCAGCGCCGCCTCGGGCGGGCCGTCCTGATCCGCGCGAAGCCGTCCGCGAGCTCGATCTGCTCGGCCGTCGCACTGCAGCACGGCGCGCCGCGAGCTGGACCATCTCCGCGCTGCAGCAGGTCGGCCGCGCCCTTGACCGCGCCGAGGCCGGTGACCGCGAACTGGCTCGCGTAGGTGCCCGAGAAGCCGGCGTGCGAGTTGAAGAACGTGTCGTGGCCCGGGCGCACGTGCACCTGGTCGGGCGAGCAGCCGAGGATGTCCGCGACGACCTGCGACGACGGTCGTCTCGTGGCCCTGCCCCTGCGGGACGGTGCCGAGCGTGACGACGATCTCGCCGAAGATGTCGAGCTTCACCGTCGCCGCCTCGTTGTTGCCGGAGAACTGGAGCTCGGGGTTCAGGAGCGCGACTGGCCGAAGTTGTTCGTGCCGGAGTCGAGCGTCGAGCCGATCCCGATCCCGAGCAGCTTTCCGCGCGCTGCGCGCCTCCGCCTCGCGCTCCTCGATCGTGTCGTAGCCGATCAGGTCGAGCGCGATGTCGAGGCAGCGCGCGTAGTCGCCGGAGTCGTAGACGCAGCCGTTCGGCGTCTCGTACGGCATCTGCTCGGTCTTGACGTAGTTGCGCTTCCGGATCTCGACCGGGTCGAGGCTCGAGCTCGGCGCCGACGATGTCGATGATCCGCTCGGTCAGCCAGAGGTGCTGCATCCGCGAGTAGCCGCGGTTCGGCGAGACCGGCGCCTTGTTCGTCGTCACCTGCGTGAAGTCGACGCGGACGTTGCGCCAGGCGTAGCAGCCCGGCGGTCACCTGCGCCCAGATGATGCAGCCGAGCGGCTCGTAGCGCGGGAACGCGCCGCAGTCGTCGAGCGCCTTGACGTTGAAGCCGAGCATCGTCCCGTCGTCCTTGACCGCGACCTCGACGTCGTGGAACCAGCGCTCGTTGCCGTGGGCGTTCGCCGTGTGCTGGTCGGTGCGCCACTCGGTCCAGTTGACCGGCCGGTTCAGCTTCCGCGCGAGCAGGCAGAGCGTCACGTAGTAGGGGTGCAGGCAGATCTTGTTGCCGAAGCCGCCGCCGATGTCGTGGGTGACGAAGCGCAGCTTGTCGATCCCGGTGCGGAGCGCCGGCGCCATCCAGATCGCGCCGACGCCGGGCATCTGGTGGTTGCAGTGCAGCGTCCACTGGCCGGTCGCCCGCTCGTACTCGACGAGCGCGCCCGAGCACTCGAGCGGCGTCGAGCTGAAGCGGTGGAAGTGGAGCTCGTCGATCTTGACGATCTGGTCGGCCTCGGCCTTCGCCGCCTCCCAGTCGCCCCAGTCGAAGACGCCGCTCCAGACGACGTTCGAGCCGGCCTCGTCGTGCATCACGGTCTCGTTCTTGACCGCCTCCGCGCGCGTCGACGAGCACGTCGCAGCGGCTCGTACTTCGACCTCGACGAGCTCGGCGGCGTCGCGCGCGAGCTCGCGCGTCCTGGCGCAGACCGCAGCGACCGGCTCGCCCATGAACCGCACCTGCCGACGGCGAGCGCGTAGTCCTTGATGTTCGCGCCCGGCGGCGTCGACATCTCGAAGAACGGGTCGGTCTGGATCGCGACCTCGTCGCCGGTCAGCGTCCCGTAGACGCCGTCGAGCTCGAGCGCCGCCGAGACGTCGATCGGAGACGATCTTCGCGTGGGCGTGCGGCGAGCGGACGAAGTGGACGTAGCCCATCCCGTGCCGGCGGACGTCGTCGAAGAAGACTCCCTGGCCCTGGACGAGCCGCCGGTCTTCCTTGCGCGGGATCGACTGCCCGACGTGGCCCTTCTGCAGCTCGACCGGCGCGGTCGTCGGTCTCGGTCGTGCTCATGCTTTCGCCCGGCCGCACGATCGCCTCGACGATGTTCACGTAGCCGGTGCAGCGGCAGATGTTGCCCTGGATCGCGGTCCGCGCCTCTTCCTCGCTCGGATGCGGGTTCTGCGCGAGCAGCGACGACGCGCTCATCAGCATCCCGGGCGTGCAGTAGCCGCACTGGAGCGCGTGATGCGCGGAGAACGACTGCTGCAGCGGACTGAGCTCGCCGTCGCCGGTCGCGAGCCCTCGACAGTGCCGATCTTCGCGCCGTCGGCCTGGACCGCGAGCAGCATGCAGCTCTTCACGGCCTGACCGTCGAGGTGGACCGTGCAGGCACCGCAGTTGCCGGTGTCGCAGCCGACGTGCGTCCCGGTCAGGTCGAGGTCGTCGCGGATGAAGTGGACGAGCAGGCGCCGCGCGTCCACCTCGCGCTCGTAGACGTCGCCGTTGACGTCGACCGGAGATCGGTGCGGCTCATGGACGGCTCTTCCACGCTCACCTTCCTCGCTCGCGCGGCCTGCGGCGACGGCGCGCACGGCGCAGACCTCCGCCAGCTGTCGCCGGTAATCCGCCGGACGCATGGACGTCCGACGGCGGGTCGAGCGCCTGCGTCGGCGACGGCCTTCCGAATGCTCGCCTCGTCGGTCCCGCCCGGCGTCAGCAGGACTGGGACGGCATCGACGCAGCCGAGCGCGATCCGCGCCGAGCCGCCTGCAGAGGCTCGCGGCCGCGTTCGCGATGCACGTGCCGTCGCGGCCGATCGTCATCGACGCGAATCCGTCCTGCCGCGTTCGCGGCCGCGGGAACGGACACCGACGTGAGCAGCTCGCCTTCACCGACCACGGTCATGTAGACGCCGAGGAAGAACTCCTCGGCCGGGACGGTGCGCTCGCCGGCCTCGCTCCGGATCGTCATCGACGCACCGACGCGCGACGAGCAGCGGCGGCAGGTGGTTGGTCGGGTCGTTCGAGCAGATGTTGCCGCCGATCGTGCCCCGGTTCCGAACCTGCACGTCCGCGATCTGCGCTGCTACCTCGGCCAGGATGGGCCGCGAGACCTCGACCTCGGAGGAGTCCATGATCTGCGTGTACGGTGGCCATCGCGCCGAGCTGGAGCGTGTCGCCGCTGACGCTGATCGCGCGCAGATCGTCGAGCCGGTTCAGGTCGATGAGCACGTCCGGAGATGCCGCACGGGCCTTCATCACGTTCACGAGCGTCTGGCCGCCGGCGAGTGCGCGAGCGCCTTCGTTCGATGCCAGGAGCCGGATCGCCTCGTCGACCGATCCCGGCCGCGCATACTCGACTTCACGGAGAAGCATCGAGGGGATTAAACACTGATTTCTCCGTGACATGTCAAGCGAGTAGAGTCGCCCGCATGGCGGGATTCGACGCGGTCTTCGTCGGTAGCGGCGTCAACTCGCTCGCGGCCGGTGCCTTGCTCGCGAAAGAGGGTTGGCGCGTCTGCGTGCTCGAGCGAAACGACTGGCTGGGCGGCGCGATCAAGACCGTCGACGGCCTCACGGCGCCCGGGTTCACACACGAGGTCTTCTCCTCCTGGCACCCGTTGTGGGTCGGCTCGCCGGCCTATGCCGAGCTGAAGCCGGATCTCGACGCGCTCGGCCTCGAGTATCTGAACACTGGACCTGCCGACCGCCGCGCGCCTTCCCGGACGGCTCGAGCACGCTTCCTCTCGACCGACGGCGCCGCGAACGTCGCCGAGCTCGGCGACGCGTGGCAGCAGCAGTTCGACGAGTTCATGGGCGGCGTCGGACATCGCGTTCGGCGTGCTCGGGACCGAGCTCTGGTCGGGTGCCGGCTTCTCGCTCGGCCGCAAGGCCTACTGCACTACGGCCGCCGCGGCCTCGTCGAGTTCGCCGGGCACACGCTGCTGTCGGCGCGTGACTGGCTGACCGAGACGTTCGACGACGAGCGCACCCGCGGCCTGCTGGCGCCGTGGGTGTTGCACACCGGGCTCGGCCCCGACCAGGCGGTGTCCGGCTTCATGACGCAGGTGATCGCCTGCGCGCTCCAGCTTGGAGGGATGCCGGTGCCGAAGCGGCGGCGGCACGAAGCTCGTCGAACGGTCTGGCCACGATCATTCGCAACGCAGGCGGCGAGCTGCGGACCGAGACGGACGTCGAGCGGATCCTCGTCTCCGGAAGGTCGCGCGACCGCAGTCCGGCTTGCCGACGGCGAGTCGATCTCCGCGTCCCGCGCCGTGCTCGCCTGCGTGACGCCGACGCAGCTGCTACGGGCGGCTGCTCGGAGAGAGCGACACCGAAACGACGTCCGCGACGCCGGCGCGCCGCTTCCGTTACGGCCGCGGCGAGATGCAGATCCACATCGCGATGAACGAGCGGCCGCGCTGGAAGCGGCGACGAGCGGCTCGCACGCACGCCGCTGCTGCACCTCACCCCGGCCTCGACGGCGTCTCGCGGGCCGTCAACGAGGCCGACCGCGGCCTGCTTCCCGGCCGAGTCCACGATCGCGCTCGGCCAGCCGATGACCCTGGATCCGTCGCGCGCGCCGGACGGCTCGTGGGTGATCTGGGTCCAGCTGCAGGAGCTGCCGCCGCGGCCGAAGGGCGACGCGGCCGGCGAGATCGACGTCGGCGACGGCACGTGGACGGAGGAGCTGCGCGAGGCGTACGCCGACCGGATCGTCGAGCGGATCGGCCGTCACATCGAGAACCTCGACGTCCGCGACCGTCGGTCGAGTCGTCATGTCGCCCGCGGACATGGAGGACGCGAACCCGAACTGGGTCGGCGGCGACATCTACGCCGGGTCGTGCGCCCTCGACCAGAACCTCCTCTTCCGCCCCACACCCGCCACGCCCGGCCACGGAACACCGGTCGAGAGCCTCTGGCACATCGGGGCGAGCACCCATCCCGGCCCGGGCCTCGGCGCCGGCTCCGGCTACATCGTGGCCAAGCACCTCACACGTCCACCGCTTCGAAGGCGTCTGCTCGCGAAGCTCCCGGGCGCTGCGCCTGATGCTCTCGCTGAGTGAGATCTCGACTCCGTCGCGCAAGCTTCCGCGACGACCTCCGCGCGTATGCGGCCGCCGGCTTCGACGGGATCGGGATCTGGGAGATGAAGCTCGGTGCGGACGACGAGGCCAACCTCGAGGCCGTACGCGCCAGCGGCCTGAGCGTCACGAACTGCGTGCCGCTCGGTGCCCTCGATCCTCCCGAACACCGTGATCGAAGGCCCGGAGGACGTCGAGAACACGCGATCGACGTCGCTCTGCGCGTCCGCTGCGCCGCTTCGCCCTCTTCGAGCCGGACTGCGTCCTCTGCCTGACCGGGCCGCCGGCGACCGCGAGCGATGAGGAGGCCCGGCGCCTCGGCGATCGACGGCCTGCAGCGGATCGCCGCGGCGGCCGACGAGGCGGGCGTCCGGCTCGGGCTCGAGCCGATCCACGCCTCCGAGCGCGACGGCGCTGACGCTGGTCACGTCGATCCCGGAGGCGCTCGAGCTCCTCGACGAGGCCGGGCTCCCGGACGTCGGGATCATGGTCGACCTCTGGCATCTCTGGGATACGCCGGACATCGAACGCCACCTCGCCGAGAACGTCGACCGGATCACGGGCGTGCACGTTGCCGAACTGGTTCGAGGGCGAGCCGCGGCGATCGCGCGCTGCCGGGCGAGGGCGTCTCGCGCACCGCGGAGCTGATGCGCGTGCTGCGTGATGCCGGCTGGCAAGGCCCCTGGGACGTCGAGATCTTCGGCGACCCTGACCGGCCCGATTCGCTCTGGTCGCTGGACGTCGACGCGGCCGCGCGCCCGCGCGTACGCCGCGATCGCGGCGGTCTAGAGCGGGCGCCCGGCGAGGGCGAGCACGTTCGCGACGAACGCCTTCGTATCGTCGTAGATCCCCACCTCGCGCACCGCCTTCTCACCCTGGTACCAGGCGGCGAGCGCCAGCCGCTGATCGCCGTTGAAGCGCTTGAGGAGGTGGTTCAGGAGGGCCATCCCGACCTCGACGCCGCCCTCCCCCGTCTTGGGAACCGTGTGTCCGAGGATGACGGTCTCGACGAACGCCCAGGTCGGCAGGAATCACCTGCATCGGGCCCCAGGCCCCGACCGACGAGGTGATGTTCGTCTGGAAGCCCGACTCCTGCCACGCGAGCGCGCGCGCGCCAGGCTGACCGAGATGCCGTAGTGGTTCGCCCACTTGTCGATGTGCGCCCGCACGGTCGAGCGGGAGAGCTCTTCGGTCGGACCGCTCCCGACCTCCGCGGGCAGACGAAGCCTCGCGCCCTCGACGACGAGGTTGACCGACTTCAGGTCGTTCACCTTCGCGAGCGCGCGCACGGTCGTCTTGTGCTTCGACCGCGATCTCGGTGAGCGTGTCGCCTGGCTTGACGACGTACGCGACCGGCGTCGTCGTAGCTCGCGTCAGCACCGGCGTACGGCGACCGCTGCCGAATGCCGTCAGGGATGCGGGGCCGGCGACCGCCGTCCACCGCAAGGCCCCGGCTCTTCTGGAAGCGGGCGAGCGCGGCCTTGGTCGACGCGCCGAAGTGGCCGTCGACGTCGAGCAGCCGGAGATGACCCGCCCGCGCAAGCAGGAACTGGAGCGCCGAGACGTCCCACCCGTACGCGCCCTGCACGAGCACGCGTCTGGCGGCGAGCGGCCGGCCGAGCGCACCGAGCTCCGGCGCGTGCGCGGGCCCAGCTCACCGGTGACCGGGAGTCCGCGTCAGCCGCTGGAACGTGCGCAGCCCCTTGGCGGTCATCGGCCCCGAGACACCGTCGATCTTGCCGAAGTACATCCCCTTCGAGCGCAACGCGACCTGGAGGCTTGCGATCTCGGGATCAGGCGCGGCGAGCGCGCTCGGCGCCGCCAACCAGGGCGCTGGCGATCAAAGCGAGAATCAAGGTACGCAGACGCACGGGATTCGGACCATCTTGGGACCGGCCTCCAGCCTCCTGCAAGTCTTTACAAATCGACAATATTTCGGGATGTAAGCGTTTTGGTGACTTCGCGCCAGGTTTCGCCTCGACCGCGCATCTACCGGTCGAGGGCAGGGGTCTGAAGGAGACAGTCGACATTCCCGCGCGGATAGCCGAGCTACGGTCGGTGCTGCTCGAAACGCGGTCCGACGACCTTCGGAAGGCGATCCAAGCGGCGATCGAAGACTGCCGGCGGAAGCTCGCCGAGGCGAGGAGACGACCCGGCGCCAGGCGGGAATACGCGGCCCCTTTCGGAGTCCTAGGGAGCATGGACATCAACGAAAGGGAGTCATGACCACGAAGACACAGCAGAGTCGAGCAGGAACAGCTTCGCGCAGCGACGGCCATCATGATCCGCGCACTCATCCTCGCCGCCATCGTCGCGCTCGTCGTTTCGGTAGCGCCCATCGCCTCGGCGGGCACCGCGAAGAAGCCGCCGTCGCCGAATTTCATCGAAATCGGAACGAGCGAGACGCTCGACCTGGAACGCGAGTGTCCCGAAGCCTGTCCTACGGTGAGCTCCCGCGGTTGGACTCGAACCAACAACCCTCCGGTTAACAGCCGGATGCTCTGCCAATTGAGCTACGCGGGAAGGCAGCGCAGATTGTAGCGTCGCTAGGCGCGTTCCACGGACGGCTCTTCGATCGCCGCGCGAACCGCTCGATCGCCTCCGCGACCTCGCGCTGGCGTCCGGGATCTACCTCCGTGGCGTCCTTCCGCAGGCGCCGCTCCCTGAGGCGGAGCAGCAGCTGCCGGCCGGTTCGCTCGTCGATTCCCTCGCGCGCGACGCGTGCGTCGAGCTCCGCCTTCAGACCGACGAGGTCACCGTCGTCGCCTCCGTTGAGCAGCTGGTCGCGGAACCGGCGGTGAGTCTCCGACTCGAAGTGCTCCGGGGTGATCTCGGCCAGAAGCGGCAGGAGCGTCGGGTGGGCGACGCACGCCGCCAGCACGTCGCGTTCAAGTCGTTCTGCGATCGCGAGCATCTTCGGCGAGAGCTCCTGCGTCAGTGTCCGTGTGCCGCCTCTTCGGTGTCAGTCCCGCCAGCGTCTCCTTCGGAGGTCGAGGCGCCCTGCGAGCAGGCGGAGCGCGTCTTGCCACTCCGGAGAGTCCTCGTTGCGCTGCAGGGATCTCGCGAGCCCGCACGAATGCTTCCTGGCGGTCCGGCGTGCGATCGAGCTCGAGCCGGACGCGGTAGACGACGTAGCTCTCGGCGCCGACGAGCCGCTTCTCGAAGCCGTCCGGGCGCGTCGGCGGGATCCTGTCCCTTCGGCAGCGTCGACGACCCGGACGTCGAAGCCCGAGCGTGGTCGCGAGCTCCATCCCGCGCAGCGTCGCCTCCTCGCCGGCCGCGTCCGAGTCGAAGCAGAGGTAGATGCCGGTGCGTCAGTCGCTGCAGCTCCTTCAGCTGCCGCTCGGTCAGGGCGGTCCCCATCGACGCGACGACGGGCTCGAACCCGGCCTGGCGCAGGGCGATCACGTCGGTGTTGCCCTCGACGACGACGGCGCGCTCCTGCTTCGCGATCGCCGTCCGGGCGAGGTTCGAGCCCGTAGAGGATCGCCGACTTGTGGAAGAGCTCGCCCTCGGGCGAGTTGACGTACTTGCCCTTCAGCGGGTCGTCCTCGTGGAGCTTGCGCGCCTGGAAGCCGACGATCCGGCCGCGCGCGTCGGCGAGCGGGAACATCAGGCGCGGCGGGAAGTAGTCGGAGCCACGCGCGTTGGTGAGCCCGGCGGCGCGCAGCTCGTCGCGCGTGAACCCTTCTCGCTGTGCCTTCTGCGCGAGCGCCGCTCCCGCGGCGAGAGGCCGAGCCGGAACTCGCGGCAGACCGCCTCGCCGAGGCCGCGGCTCGCGAGGTACTCGCGCACCGGCGCACCGGCCGCCGTCTCCCAGAGGTGGCGCTCGTAGAACGCGGCCGCCTGGTCGAGCACGGCGTGCAGCCGGTCGCGGCGCTTGCGCGACTCCTCGAGCTGCGGCGAGGTCTCCTCGTACTCGAGGGTGACGCGGAACCGCTCCGCCAGCCACTCGACCGCGCTCGGCGAAGTCGAGGTTCTCGGTCTCGCGGACGAACGTGATCACGTCGCCGCCCTTGCCGCAGCCGAAGCAGTGGTACGAGCTTGTCGGCCGGATTGACGGAGAACGCTCGGCGTCCGCTCCTCGTGGAAGGGGCAGCGGCCCGAGTAGCGCGGCGCCGGCCTTTCGCAGCGACGTACGGCCGGAGACGACCTCCACCATGTCGGCCGCGGCGACGACCTCTCTCGACGGATGTCTCCTTGATCCGGGCCATCAGAGCCGCTCGGCGTACTGACAGCGCGAAGCGGTCGGTCATGCCGGAGACGAACTCGACGGATCTCGTCCGGCGAGTCGCCGCGCTCGACGAGGTGGTCGAAGATCCGCCGACGATCGTCGTGCGCCCGCACGTGCTCGCTGCGCGCGTGCTCGGCCCGAGGTAGACGCGCTCGAACATGAACTGCGCGGAGCGCGAGCATCGCCGCGCCGACCTCCTCGCTCTGGCACGATGTCGCCGGCGCGCTCGGAGCTCTCGATCGAGGTCGTGCACGAGCGTGTCGATCCGCGCTCGATCCGGTCGCGCCGAGCAGCTCGATCTCGTCGCGCGGCAGGTCGTCGCGGCGTGAGCAGCCCGCAGCGGATCGCGTCGTCGATGTCGTGGTTGATGTAGGCGACGCGGTCGACGATCCGGACGATCTTGCCCTCGAGCGTCTCGGGCTCGCGCTCGCCTGTGTGCGTGAGGATCCCGTCGCGCACCTCGTGCGGTGAGGTTCAGCTGCTCGCGCGATCCGCAGCGACTGCTCGTTGTGGCGGAAGCCGGTGCCGAAGCGCTCGCGCAGGCACGCGTCGAGCTGCTCCTCGCCGGCGTGCCCGAACGGCGGGTGGCCCATGTCGTGGCCGAGCCCGATCGCCTCGGTCAGATCCTCGTTGAGCCGCAGCGCGCGGGCGACGCACGCGGGCGATCCCGGTCGTCTCGAGCGTGTGCGTCATGCGCGTGCGGTAGTGGTCGCCGGCCGGGTCGATGAAGACCTGCGTCTTGCCCTTCAGCCGCCGGAACGGCTTCGAGTGGACGATCCGGTCGCGGTCGCGCTGGAACGGCGTCCGGATGCCGCATTCGTCCTCCGCGCGAGCGCGTCCGCGCGTCTCGTACGAGCGAACGGCGAGCGGCGACAGTGCGCTCTCTCCTGCGCGCGGATGCGAGCCTCGAAGGCGTCAGCAACTCGTCCGGCCAGCTCCGGCATGAGCTCAGGGTATCCCGCTCGGCGGATCTCGCAGTTGAGCTCGGCGGTCGCCCGCGCAGCTGTGGAGAAATCGTTGCAGAAGATTTACCCGCGGACACGTCCTGTCCAGACCCGTCCGGAGACAGTCCCCGACCGGTCTCGAGCGCGGACAGTGGCGGCTTCGACGCGTACGCGAGCCGGCGCGTCGCGCCTTCAGAGGATGATCGGGACGGTGCCACCGTCCGCGGACCAGGCGGCGCCGGTGACGTACGACGACCGCTCGGAGGCGAGGAACGCGATCACCGACGCGATCTCCTCCGGCTCGGCGAGCCGCCCGAGCGGCCGGCCGGCGCCGACCTTCGGCGAGCACCTCGTCGCGGCTGCCGCCCTGCTGGTCGGCGAGGCCTCCTCGCCGAGCCACGCGTCGGTCGCGGTAGGCCCGGGCGTGACTGCGTTGCAGCGGATTCCGTCGCTCGCGTAGAGGTCGGCGACGAGCCGCGAGAGCGAGAGCACGGCCGCCTTCGTGACCGAGTAGTGCGGCATCCCGGCCGACGGCCGCTTGCCCGCGGTCGAGGAGACGTTGACGATCACGCCCCTCGCGCGCGCGCAGATGCGGGAGCGCGGCGCGGATCGCGCGCACATAGCTCATGACGTTCAGCTGCCACATCGAGTCCCACTCCTCGTCCGGACACTCCTCGAAGCGAGCCTGGACGGCATAGCCGACGTTGTTCACGAGCACGTCGAGGCCTGCCGAGCTCGGCGACCGCGGCCTCGACGACGCGCGCCGGCGCGTCCGGCCTCCGACAGGTCGGCGCGGACATGCAAGCGCCTCGCCGATCGCGGGCGCTTCGCTCCGGCCCGAGGTCACGACCCGCGCGCCCTCCGCCACGAGCAGCTTCGCCGTCTCGAGGCCGATCCCGCCGGTCGAGCCGGTGACGATGCACGCCTTCCCGTTCAGTCTGAGGTCCACCGGCGGCTAGCTTAGATGCATGACCACACTCCTCCTGGCGCGACACGGCGAGACCGACTGGAACCGTGAGTTCCGGATTCAGGGCTCGTCCGACATCGAGCTGAACGAGCTCGGGCGCAAGCAGGCGCACTCGCTGGCCCAGGAGCTGGAGCACGTGGAGCTCGACGCGATCTACGCAAGCGACCTCAGCCGCGCGCGGGCGACCGCGGAGGCCGTTGCCGCGAGCCACGGACTCGAGCGCAGCTCGACTCGAGGCTGCGCGAGCGCTCGTTCGGCTCGCTGGGAGGGGCTCACGCGCGAGGACATCGACGAGCGGCCGGAGCAGCACCATGACGGCGAGACCGACGAGGAGGTACGCGAGCGCGTCCTGGCAGCGGTGAGCTCGATCGCAGCCGCGCACCCGGGCGAGCAGGTGCTGGTCGTCTCCCACGGCGGCGCCCTGAACTCGCTTCTGGCACCACGCGCTCGGCGTTCGCATCGAGCGCTGGGCGAACTGCGCCGTCTACAAGCTGGCCGTTCGGGACGATGGATTCGTGGAGATAGACTGAGCGGCCCGTGGAGGACTACACCAACAAGTACAAAGGCGAGCAGATCGAGGTCGCGCCTCTTCGGCGGCGAGTACCAGGAAGGCGTGCTCACCGCCTACTGCTCGATCGAGGACGTCCCCCACATCGAGCTCAACGGCCACATCCTCGTGCCGCTGCAGAACGTCGCCTCGCTCCACTGCTCGAGCCGCTGCGATGCGCCGGAGCCCGACTGGCCGCCCCGCGGCCTGGGCGAAGACGACCGCGACGGCCTCGGCGACGACGACGCATAACGCATGCGGCTAGCCGCCGCCCGCAACCTCGCGAAGGTGTGGCTGCTGGCGCTGATCATCGCGGCCGCGTTCGGGGGCGCCGGCTGGGTGCTGGGCGGCTATCGAACGGCCTCGGTGTTCGTCTTCTGCGCGCTCCTCGCGGGTCTCGCCGTCTACGCGTACGCGGACCGTGCGCTCCTCGGAATGCTCGGAGCGCGTGAGTATGCGCTCGCCGAGGATCCGATCCTGCGCTCGACCGTGGACGCGCTCTCGGCTAAGCTGGGAATCAGGCCGCCGAAGCTCTACCTGATCCAGGACGGCTTCCCGCGCGCGCTCTCGGCCGGACGAGGGCCGCAAGGCTCGGCGCTCGCGGTCTCCACCGGACTGCTCCGGGGCGATGAGGCCCGGCTGAGCTCCGAGGGCGTGCTCGCGCACGAGCTGGCGCACGTGCGGAGCCGCGACGTACTCGTCAGACCTCGGCCGTGCTGCTCGCGGTCGTGCTCGTCGAGATGTCCCGGCTCGGCGGCTGGCTCGAGCGAGCGCTGCTTGCCGTCCTCGGCCCGATCGCGGCAGCGTTCGTCCACCTTCTCCTTTCCCCAAGCGGGAGCTGGCGGCGGACCGGGTGGCGGCAGGGATCTGCGGCTCCGGGCGAAGGGCTGGCCGACGCCCTCCTGCGCCTCGACCACGCAAGCGATCTGGTCTCCTTCGAGGCGAGCCCGGCGACCGAGCCGCTCTACACCGTCAATCCGTTCGCCGAGGAGGGCTTGGCCGCACTCTTCGTCACCCACCCGCCGCTCGAGCGCCGGATCGCCTGCGCTACGCCCAGGATCGCCGGGTAGGCGCGACCACATCGTCACGTCCCGGCGCTCGCCGCGCTGCTCGAGCCAGGAGCGAAGGACGCCTTCGCGCGCGAAGCCGCTCTTCTCCGCCACACGCTCGGAAGCGACGTTGCCGGGGAACGTCCCGAGCTGCATTCGCGGCAGGTCGAGCTCGTCGAAGCCCCAGGCACAAAGCAGCGTTGCACGGCGCGCGGCACGTAGCCACGACCGCGGAAACGACGGCGCGGCCCAGTAGCCGAGCTCACCGACCTCTGCCGTGCAGCCAAAGGGTGATCGCCGCGGCGAGCTCTCCCGACGACCGCTCGATCACCGCCAGCGGCGCCGCTCCCTCCGTCCATGCCGTCCCCGCAGCGCGCGAGCCAGGCGCGAGCGTCCTCCGGAGAATACGGCGTCGGAACCGTTGTCCAACGGACGATCTCGGGGTCGTTACAGGCCGCCACGATCGCGGGGACATCCGCGTCGATCCACGGGCGCAGATGCACGAGCTCGTCCTCCAGTGGGGGTCCGGCGGGCGAATCACCATGGAATACCAATTCTAAGGGGAAATGGAAGGAGGGCCGCTCTCGCGGCCCTCCTGAAGTAATTCGGCGGCGTCCTACTCTCCCGGGGGCTTGCGCCCCGAGTACCATCGGCGCTGTCGGGCTTAACTTCTCTGTTCGGAATGGGAAGAGGTGTACCCCCGACGCTATGACCGCCGAAATTGTCGAAGGTCCGCAGCGGCACCGGTCTACTGGAGCCGGCACCGCGCCGCACCCTCAAAACTCCATAGCGACTCCACGAAGTGTTCTAAATCAAGACCTCGGGCAATTAGTACCGGTCAGCTGAACGCATTGCTGCGCGTGCACCGCCGGCCTATCAACGTGGTGGTCTTCCACGGCCCTTACTCCCTCGAGGGGATGGGAAGTCTCATCTCGAGGTGGGCTTCCCGCTTAGATGCTTTCAGCGGTTATCCCATCCAGACGTGGCTAATCAGCAGTGCCCTTGGCAGGACAACTGATACACCAGCGGTCTGTTCGTCTCGGTCCTCTCGTACTAGAGACGACTCCTCTCAAACTTCCAGCGCCCATGGTGGATAGGGACCGAACTGTCTCACGACGTTCTGAACCCAGCTCGCGTACCGCTTTAATGGGCGAACAGCCCAACCCTTGGGACCTGCTTCAGCCCCAGGATGCGACGAGCCGACATCGAGGTGCCAAACCCTCCCGTCGATGTGGACTCTTGGGAAGGATAAGCCTGTTATCCCCGGAGTACCTTTTATCCGTTGAGCGACGGCAATTCCACTCTTAACCGCCGGATCACTAAGGCCGACTTTCGTCCCTGCTCGACTTGTCAGTCTCGCAGTCAAGCTCCCTTATGCCTTTACGCTCTACGCACGATTTCCAACCGTGCTGAGGGAACCTTTGCGCGCCTCCGTTACATTTTAGGAGGCGACCGCCCCAGTCAAACTGCCCACCTCACGCTGTTCCCGACCCGGATCACGGCATCGGGTTAGAAGCCCAGAATACGAAGGGTGGTATCCCAAGGGTGACTCCACGAGAGCTGGCGTCCCCGCTTCAAAGTCTCCCACCTATCCTGGACAACGTACACCAAACTTCAACGTCAAAGCTGCAGTAAAGGTTCACGGGGTCTTTCCGTCCAACCACGGGTACTCGGCATCTTCACCGAGACTACAATTTCACCGGATCCCTCGTTGAGACAGCGCCCAAGTCGTTACGCCATTCGTGCAGGTCGGAACTTACCCGACAAGGAATTTCGCTACCTTAGGACGGTTATAGTTACCGCCGCCGTTTACCGGGGCTTGGATTCAAAGCTTCGCCCGAAGGCTAACCTCTCCTCGTGACCTTCCGGCACCGGGCAGGCGTCAGCCCCTATACGTCGTCTTACGACTTCGCAGAGACCTGTGTTTTTGGTAAACAGTCGCTTGGGCCGTTTCACTGCGGCCCCCTCAGGCTCGACGGAGTAAATCCGCGTCACTCCTACCGGGGCGTCCCTTCTCCCGAAGTTACGGGACCATTTTGCCGAGTTCCTTAACGAGAGTTCTTCCGATCACCTTGGTATTCTCTACCTGCCTACCTGTGTCGGTTTTGGTACGGGCACGTCCCACCTCCCTAGACGCTTTTCTAGGAGGCATGGCTTCAGGAACTTCGCCCATCGCTGGGCTCGGCATCCCGTCTCAGGCTTGAATGGGTGACGGATTTCCTATCACCCGCCCTACGCGGTTACCCCAGGACGACCATCGCCTGGGATTCCCGTAGCCTACCCCGTCCCGCCATTGGTGATAGCGGTGGGGACGTGGTACAGGAATATCAACCTGTTGTCCATCGCCTACGCCTTTCGGCCTCGGCTTAGGTCCCGACTAACCCTGAGCAGATTAGCTTTACTCAGGAACCCTTAGGCATTCGGTGGAGGAGTTTCTCACTCCTCTTTCGTTACTCATGCCAGCATTCTCACTTCCCATGCCTCCACGGCTGGCTTACGCCGCCGCTTCGCTGGCATGGGGAACGCTCCCCTACCACTCCATGGTTTGACCCATGAAGTCCGTGGCTTCGGCTCCATGCTTGAGCCCCGTTACATTGTCCGCGCCCGACCACTTGACCAGTGAGCTGTTACGCACTCTTTAAATGGTGGCTGCTTCTAAGCCAACATCCTGGTTGTCTCGTGCAATCGGACATCGTTTCCCACTTAGCATGGAATTAGGGGCCTTAGCCGACGGTCCGGGCTGTTTCCTTTCGACCACGAAGCTTATCCCCCGCAGTCTGACTGCCACGCTCTGGAATACCGGCATTCGGAGTTTGCCTGATTTCGGTAAGCTGGTAGGCCCCCTAGACCAAACAGTGCTCTACAACCGGTATTGAACACGTGACGCTATACCTAAATATATTTCGGGGAGAACCAGATATCTCTGAGTTTGATTAGCCTTTCACTCCGACCCACAGGTCATCCGCCCCGTTTTCAACCGAGGTCGGTTCGGTCCTTCACGGGGTCTTACCCCGCTTCAACCTGCCCATGGGTAGATCACTCAGTTTCGGGTCTACCTCCAACGACTGAATCGCCCTATTCAGACTCGCTTTCGCTACGGCTCCGTTTCCTTAACCTTGCCGTGTAAGAGTAACTCGCTGGCTCGTTATGCAAAAGCACGCCGTGACAGGACTAAGCCTGCTCCGACCGCTTGTAAGCACACGGTTTCAGGTACTATTTCACTCCCCTTCCGGGGTGCTTTTCACCTTTCCCTCACGGTACTAGTTCACTATCGGTCGCCAAGGAGTACTTAGCCTTGCGGGGTGGTCCCCGCGGGTTCCGACCGGGTTTCCCGTGCCCGGCCGTACTCAGGTACCTGTCAAGCGAGGCTATGCGCTTTTCGTCTACGGGACCATTACCCTCTGCGGTGTGAATTTCCATTCACTTCGACTAACGCACAACTTTGTAACTCGCCGACCCGCCGGCAGACGGATCAAGACAGGCCCTACAACCCCCGAACGACAACGACTGCCGTCTATCACATCGTCCGGGTTTGGGCTCTTCCCTTTCGCTCGCCACTACTCAGGGAATCGAGGTTTCTTTCCTTTCCTCTGGGTACTAAGATGTTTCAGTTCCCCAGCTTGCCATTACCCGCCCTATGTATTCAGGCGGGAACACGCGCGCATTACCACGCGTAGGTTTCCCCATTCGGAAATCCCGGGATCAGCGATTGGTCAGCATCTCCCCGGGCTTATCGCAGCCGCCCACGTCCTTCATCGGCTCTTGGCGCCAAGGCATCCACCGTGTGCTCTTGTTCTCTTGATCAGTAAGAACACGTTGTGTTGTCGCTATGGAGTTTTCAAGGTGCACGCAGGCCGGCGGCCCGCCTGCACGAGAAACACCGCACCACCGTCAGCCGGCAGTGGCACGGTCTCTCAAAACTCAACAGCGTACGGACTGCATACGTCGAGGTCGACGTGATTTCTAGGCGAACCGAGTGCATCGGACGAAGATCTCCGAGAGGATCGACATCGACGAGCTCAGCGCCTACCGGAGTAAGTGCTCCGGTATCCCTAGAAAGGAGGTGATCCAGCCGCAGCTTCCGCTACGGCTACCTTGTTACGACTTCACCCCAATCATCAACCCTACCTTCGACGGCTGCCTCCCTAAAGGGTTAGCCCACCGGCTTCGGGTATTGCCAACTTTCGTGGTGTGACGGGCGGTGTGTACAAGGCCCGGGAACGTATTCACCGCGACGTTGCTGATTCGCGATTACTAGCAACTCCGCCTTCATGGAGGCGAGTTTCAGCCTCCAATCCGAACCGGGACCGGCTTTTGGGATTCGCTCCGCCTCGCGGCATCGCAGCCCTTTGTACCGGCCAATGTAGCACGTGTGTAGCCCAAGACATAAGGGGCATGATGACTTGACGTCATCCCCACCTTCCTCCGATTTGTCACCGGCAGTCTCCTATGAGTCCCCGACATAACTCGCTGGCAACATAGGACAGGGGTTGCGCTCGTTGCGGGACTTAACCCAACATCTCACGACACGAGCTGACGACAGCCATGCACCACCTGTGATCGAGTCCCGAAGGAGGACCGTATTTCTACGGCTTTCTCGATCATGTCAAGCCTTGGTAAGGTTCTTCGCGTTGCGTCGAATTAAACCACATGCTCCGCTGCTTGTGCGGGCCCCCGTCAATTCCTTTGAGTTTTAGCCTTGCGGCCGTACTCCCCAGGCGGGGTGCTTAATGCGTTAGCTTCGGCACGGAGGGAGTCGACACCCCCACACCTAGCACCCATCGTTTACGGCGTGGACTACCAGGGTATCTAATCCTGTTCGCTCCCCACGCTTTCGCGTCTCAGCGTCAGTACCGTACCAGAGAACCGCCTTAGCCACGGGTGTTCTTCCTGATATCTGCGCATTTCACCGCTACACCAGGAATTCCATTCTCCTCTTCCGGACTCTAGCCAGACGGTTTCCATCGACGTCTAGAGGTTAAGCCTCTAGTTTTCACAACGGACCTGTCTGGCCGCCTACACGCTCTTTACGCCCAATAAATCCGGACAACGCTTGCCCCTACGTATTACCGCGGCTGCTGGCACGTAGTTAGCCGGGGCTTCTTCTGCAGGTACCGTCACCCTCTGGGCTATTAACCCGAGTGGCTTCGTCCCTCCTGAAAGAGGTTTACAACCCGAAGGCCTTCTTCCCCACGCGGCGTCGCTGCGTCAGGCTTTCGCCCATTGCGCAAGATTCCCCACTGCTGCCTCCCGTAGGAGTCTGGGCCGTGTCTCAGTCCCAGTGTGGCTGATCGTCCTCTCAGACCAGCTACGGATCGTCGCCTTGGTGGGCCATTACCCCACCAACAAGCTAATCCGCCGCGGGCTCATCCTCGATCGGAGGCCGAAGCTACCTTTTCTCACGAGCCCGAAAGCTCGAGAGGCTATCCGGTATTAATCCGGGTTTCCCCGGGCTATCCCAGAATCGAGGGCAGATTACCCACGTGTTACTCACCCGTTCGCCGCTGTCCCCAGTCCCGAAGGACTGGTTCTCGCTCGACTTGCATGTGTTAAGCGCGCCGCCAGCGTTCGTCCTGAGCCAGGATCAAACTCTCCGTGAAGGATTGTTTGCCCGTAAATGCAGTCAAGAACCGACCGGCAAGCTTTCGCCTTCCAGGTTGTAGCGTCTGGTCGGTGCCGCCGAGCTCGACGTCGGCCTCGACCGCGACCGAGTCGTACGCCTGCATCATCGGGTACAGCAGCTCGGAGATCGAGATCGGCTCGTTCGCGCGCGAACCGCTTGTGGAAGTCGTCGCGCTCGAGGATCCGCGCGACCGTGGTCGTCCTCGTCGAGCCGCAGGATCTCCGCGAAGTCGAGCTTGCTCAGCCACTCGCTGTTGAAGCGGAGCTCCGTCCGATCCGGGTCGATGATCGTCGAGGCGGCCTCGAAGTAGCGCTGCGCGTTGGCGTCGATCACCGCGGGGTCGATCATCGGCCGCTCGGTCTTGCGCCCGGACGGGTCGCCGATGCGCGTCGTGTAGTCGCCGACGATCAGCACGCCGTTGTGCCCCTCGTCCTGAAAGGCCCGCATGCGGCGCAGCGGCACGCCGTTCCCGAGCGTCACGTCCGGAGCCGTCACGTCGATCCCGAGCTTCACGCGCAGCGGCCGACCGAGCTTCAGCTTCTGCTCGAGGCGCGCCCTCCGGAAGCACCGCGACGGCGTTGCGGGTCAGCTCCGCGATGTCCACGCAGCGAGTCTAGACTCCAGCCCCTTGCGATTTCGCCGCAGCACCAAGCAGGCGCCCAAGACGAACGGGCGCCGCATCCGCAAGCTCCGTCTCCTGGCACTCGTCCTGGTGCTGGGCGTGCTTGCGCTTCGCCTCGTTCATGTTCGGACTGTGACCGCGATCGCGAGCCAGCTTCCCGCAGCACGACCCCGCGCACCAGCAGAAGATCGCCCACGACGGCTACATCTTCGACCGCAACGGGCAGCCTGCTGGCGGTGCTCCGGGGCAAGGAGAGCCGCGTGATCCTCGAACTCGGATCAGATCGCGCCGATCATGAAGCAGGCGATCGTCGCGATCGAGGACAAGCGCTTCTACGAGCACAACGGCGTCGACCTGCACGCGATCGGCCGCGCGCTGCTCGCGGACGTCGAGCACAAGTCCGTCGTCCAGGGCGGCTCGACGATCACGCAGCAGTTCATCAAGAACTCCTACGTGGCGGACAACCGCTCGATCGCGCGCAAGCTGAAGGAGGCGGCGCTCGCCTGGCAGCTCGAGCAGCGGCACCGCGACGACAAGGACTGGATCCTCGACCGCGTACCTGAACACGATCTACTTCGGGAACGGCGCCTACGGGATCGGACAGGCGGCGCTGACGTACTTCCAGAAGCCGGCGAGCAAGCTGACGCTGCCCGAGGCGGCTCCTCGCGGGGATCCCGCGGGACCCGTCGCTGTTCGACCCGGTCACGAACCCGAAGGCGCGCGAAGGAGCGGCGGGCGTCGTCCTCGACCAGATGCTCCAGCAGGGGATCATCGCGCCCGACCAGTACCACGCGGCCCGCACCGCGGCGCTGCACCCGGCGCCCGACAAGGTGCGGCTCCCGGGGACGCAGGAGACGCAGGGCCAGGTACTTCGTCAACTACGTCAAGCAGCAGCTGATCTCCGATCCGGAGTACGGGCCGGGGCCGTCTTCGGAGGCGGCCTGCGCATCCACACGACGCTCGACACTCGCGCCTCCAGAAGATGGCGCGCACGTCGATCTCGAAGGTGCTGACGGATCCGAACGGGCCGCAGGCGGCGCTCGTGGCGATCAAGCCGCAGCACCGGTGAGGTCCGATGGCCATGGTCGGCGGATCGAGCTACCGCGACAGCCAGTTCAACCTCGCCGTGCAGGGCGAGCGGCCAGCCGGGCCGGCCTTCACAGCTCGTTCGTGCTCGCGACCGCGCTCAGCGAGGGGATCTCGCCGCTATGACGCACTTCACCTCGCACCCCGTCGTGATCCCGCTCGGCGACAAGCTCTGGCAGGTGAACAACTACGAGGGCGAGTATCTCGGGTCGATCGATCTCACGTCGGCGACGGTCCACTCCGACAACTCCGTCTACGCGCAGCTGACCTCGATGGTCGGGCGCAGAACGTCGCGCGAATGGCGCGCAGACGCCTGGGCATCCGGAGCAAGCTGAACAGCTACTTCGCGATCGAGGCTGGGCGCTGGAGGCTGGCGAACCCGCCTGGAGATGGCGCGCGCCTACTCGACCGTTCGCGAACAACGGCAACCGGGTCGACGGCTCGGTCCTCGGCAACGAGCCGCGGGCGATCACGCAGGATCAGGCAAGAACAAGAACGTGCCGGCTCGCGCCGCGTGCTCAGCCCGACGAGGACGGCGATCCTGCAACTCGATCCTGCAGGTCGTCACCGAAGGCGACCGGACATCGCGCGGCTTCTGGGCGACCGCCCTGTCGCCGGGCAAGACCGGGACGACGGGAACTACGGCGATGCGTGGTTCGTCGGGCACGTGCCGCAGCTGACCGTCGCCGTGTGTCGGCTACCCGCGCAGCTTGAAGCCGATGGAGACCGAGTACCACGGCGACCCGGTCGCCGGCGGGACGTTCCCGGCCGAGATCTGGCACGCGTTCATGGGAGAAGGCTGCTCCGCGTACCTGCAGCGACCAGCTCGGAGTCGTTCCGTCCACGTACATCCCGTACGGCTCGCCGCACAGAGGCCGTCCTGCCGCGACGGTACTGCTCCAGCTCGACAACGGGCGCTGCCACTTTGCGCGGAACGCTCGCTCTTCTTCGACAGGCAGGAGCCGGGTCACGACCGCCAACTGCAAGCCGAACGAGGTCGACGTTCCCGGATCTGATCGGGCAGCCGGTGGGCCGGCTCGCGCAGCGGCTCGCCGGGCAGTCCGCTGACGCCGTCGATCGTCTACAAGGTCGCGCAGGCCCGGGCAGAAGCTCGAACGTCGTGCTCGGTCAGGAAGCCGAGCGGGGGCGGCTTGTCGGCGTACGACCACGTGACGCTCGTCGTTGCTGAAGCCGACGCACGGGGTCGTGCCGCAGCTGATCGGGCTGCCGGTGGGTCGGGCGCGGAAGTGCGAGCGGCGCGGGCTCAAGGTCGACGTCGAGCAGGCTGACAAGCCGCATGTGGTCTTCCAGTCGCCCCGGGCGAGGCGTCGCGTGCGCCGGGGATGCACGTCAGGATCGCGGTCGCCGGCCTGATCGGTCGGCTGAGGTAAGGCGAGCCGGCTTTCGCCAAGCGCCACGACTCCGCGGCTCTCAGCGATACCTGATGACGGCGATCTCGACGTTCCGCCGCGTAGAGGCGAACGGCGTTTGCGTAAAATGAGCGTGGGAGTCACAAAGCTGCCGGTTAGGGCCAGCGCCTTCGTGAGCGGCCCGGGCCTGCGGCAGAGCCCGGTGGGTCGGTCGTCCGTCAAGGCGGCCATCAGCCCGAGCCCCTGGTCGGTTCGACGGGCGCGTGGTCGACGCAGCACTCGTGGCTTCTTCGCACACGGGGTAGGGGCACCGCGGGACGCCGTACGAGCGGTGAGAGACGCAGCGTGGCCGGGCGGGCCAGCTCGGTGGAACGAGGCGCGGTCGGCCCGGCCGCCGTGCCGTGCGCGGCGGTCCTCGTGGTCGTGGCCCGACTGACGATCTTGCCGCCGATTAAGCGTCAGCAGCGTCGCGCCGACGATCTGAGCGACGTCGTGCACGCTGTAAGAACGAGCGGCGGAGCGCCGTTCGCCTCGCCGCCGTATGGAAGTGCAGGCGCTGCGGCGATGAAGACAGCAGCTTCTACTATGCAGATCCGGAGACGCACCGAGGGAAGCAGGCTCGTTGCGATGCGAGCGCACCCGCCTCGAGGTTCCGACCGCCGGGACTTGCGACCGGGCGAGCTCGATCCCGGAGAGGTGTCCGCGCATCGAACCGTGGGGCAGTCACCGTCACAGGATCGTCGAGCGGAGGAGGCCCAGTCGTCCGCCCGCCCCGGTTTACGATCGCGAGAAAGAGAGAGCGCGACCAGAGGCGCGCGCCGAAGCCGACGATCGCGGCCCCCAGGCCGTCACACGCCGAGGCTCGCCTGCGGGCGTCACCCAGCCCGACAGCGTGGCGATAAGTGCCTCTACGGCGCGGCATACAGAAAGCTGACGGTCGTCGCCCGCCGCCGAAGTGGTCGCCGAATGCCGAAGATACTCGGCATCCTGAACACCATCGCGATCACCAAAACCACGACGAAGATGCCTCAATCCGGCTTGGCGCACGAGGCGGAACCCCTCGCGTTCGCAGTCCCCGGCCGCGTGATCGCTTTCCCGATCGGGGGCATCTTCGGGAGCAACCGCCGCGCGCCGTGAGCGATGCCGAGCGACGTACGTCGCCGTCAGTCCGACCGCGTGACGATCCTCGCCCACGTTTACTCTCCGACATGGCCGAAGCGAGGAGCAGACCCCCTGGACGGCCGCTGCCGAGCGATCTTGGTCCTCGCCGACGAGGCGTGGGATGAGCGCGTCCATCGTAAGGCGCTGATCGCGTATGAGCGCAGCGCCGATCAAGCCTTTCGCCGCGTACAGGGGCCCAGCCGAGGACGCGACGGCAGATGACCAGCAGGCCGGAGACCGCGGCGAGGCCCAGGTCGGAGACGATTTCCGAGCAGCCGATCGATTTACGACCGCGCCGCCGAGGAAGCGAGATCGTCGTCGGATGAGCGCGGCGATGCCGTGAGGAGCCGACCAGGTGCACAACGCCGGTCAACTGGTGACCTGGTACGCCGGATCGCGACCGTCGTCAGCATGCTTCCGTGAGCGAACGCGGCGCTGCCGAACCAGAGCCACGCAGTCTGGCGAGCGCCGAAGGGGCGTCAGGTCGATCGTGGCCGTTAGCCGAGCCACGGGACGTTCGGTTTTCGCCGTTTGCATGAGGTCGCGTCGCACAAACGGGATCGGGACAATAAGAAGCCTTCAATGCCCGGGGCTCGAGACCTCGAGCAGGCGGCGCGGCGGCTTCGAGAGGTCGGTCAGGTCGACGCGGCCGCGGTCGGCGTCCTCGACGATGTGCGCTCCGCCAGCGCCAGCGCCTCGTCGAGCGCTGGCGCGCCGATCGGTCGGCGCTCACTGCCCATCGTCGCGGAGGATGCTGCGCTCGGTGCGAGTCTGCGACGATCGGGTCGGCGACGCCCTCGACCCAGACGCGCGTCCGGCGGCCGTCGCCGCGCTCGTCGCCGACGATCGGTTCGGAGCGCGGGACGCATAGATCTTGTCGGCGCGCGCGTACTTGCCGCCGAAGCCGAGGAAGCACCATCTGCGCCAGCGTCCGCCATGATGAACTCTACGGGTCAGACCGCCACAGCCGACTCTGCCACAGAACTCCGGCAATGACCAGATGGCGAGCGTCGAGATCGTCGGCGTCAAAGTGAATTTGTAGCGGGACTCAGAGGGCGCCGCGCAACGTCCTCAGCGACCCGGTCACTGGTCGGCGGCTTCTCGATGCCGGGGAAGAACGGGAGCGCGAGGTTCGCGCGCGCGACGTCCTGCAATCGCGATCGGGCACATGCCGTCGCGCGAAGCCGTAGCGCTCACGCGATGTGCCGGCTGAAGTGACCGCGTGGCACATAGAGGCCAGCCTCGATGCCCTGCGCGGAGAGGCCTCGGGAGAATCGACCTCGTCGCGATCGACGCCCGCGCGAGCTTCGACCACGTAGACGAAACCAGGAGCGCCGGTGATCGCGCTGTCGCTCGAGCGGCTGGCCTGACGCCGTCCACGCCGCTGAGTAGCGCCGCGGCGTACCGCCGCAGCGCCTGCGCGCGCAGCTCGAGCATCCGCGTCGAGGCCGCTCCAGCTGCCCGATCCCGAGCGCCGCCTGATGTCCGTGATGCGGTAGTTGGAACCGAGCCGCACGTGGTGGAACCAGCGCGAGCAGTACGAGCGCGCCCCTGGTTCCGCAGGTGATCAGCAGCTGCCGCGCTCCTCGGGAATGCGTCGTGACGACGCCGCCCTCGCCGGTCGTGATCTGCTTGTTCGGGTAGAAGCGCGAACGCACCGCGGACGGCCGTGGCGCACCGATCGAGCTCGCCCTTGTACTCGGCGCCGAGCGCCTCGCAATGAAGTCGACGATGAGCGGCAGCCCGTGCGCTGGTCGCGATCGCGCGCAGCTCGTCGAGCTCGCACGGATAGCCGAACATGTCGACCGCGACGCATCCGCCCGCGTGCGCTCCGTGATCGCCGCCTCGACCGCGCCCGGGTCGAGGTTCAGCGTGCTCGGGTCGACGTCGGCGAAGACCGGCACGCCGCCCCTCGTAGATGCGAAGCCCCAGTTCGTCGCCACGAACGAGACGGCGACGCGATCACCTCGTCGCCCGGCTCGACGCCCGCGAGATGCGCGCAGAGCAGGTGCAGGCCGGCCGTGCCGCTGGAGACCGCGGCCGCACAGGGCGCGCCGACGCGCTCGGCGATCAGCTCCTCGAAGCGACTCGACGTCGGGCCGAGCGAGAGCCGGCCACCGGAGCGCAGCACCGTCGAGGACGGGCTCCTGGTCGCGCTCGCCGAGGTACGGGCGCGGGAGAGCGGAACTGCCCGGGTGTTCGTCTCAACGCCTCCGCGGGTCGCGTTCTGAGCTCGCGTACTGAGCCACTGCGTCCCAGCGCTCGCTCTTGCCGCGACGACGTGTCGAGGTACGCGGTCTGGAGCTCCTTGTCACCGGCCCAGGCGGCCCCCGATAAGCCGGTCGTCAACCTCGCGGACTCGGCGTCACCTCGAGCGGCGGTGCCGGTCATGAAGATCTCGTCGGCGATCACGAGGTCGGAGCGGATCAGGTTCTTCTCTCGAGCGGTGTAGCCGGATGTCCTGCGCGATCTGGATCAGCGAGTCCCGCGTGATCCTCGGGCAGGATCGAGGTCGCATAGGCGACGTCGTGATCGTGCCGTCCTTGACGACGAAGCACGCTCTCACCTGAGCCGTCTGGCGATGAACCCTCGGCCGTGAGCAGGATCGCCTCGTCGTAGCCGGCGCGGCTGGCCTCGCATCACCGCGAGCATCGAGTTCGGTAGATGCCTGTCGCCTTCGACGTGTGGGATCGTGTCGGCCCGACGCGCCGCCAGGACGAGATCTTCACGCGGATCCCGTTCTGCAGGCCCTCGTCGCCGAGGTAGGCGCCCCACGGCCAGCTCATGATCACGACCTCGACCGGGTTGCCTCGCGGTCGAGACGCCGAGCTCGCCGTACCCGTGAGAACGCGATCGGGCGCAGGTAGCACTCCGGGCAGCCGTTCGCGCCGATCAGCTCGATGCACGCGGCGTGCAGACTCGTCGCGGTCGGAGCGCGGGCTCCATGTAGCAGCTTCGCCGAGTTCTGGAGCCGGTTCAGGTGGTCGGTCAGCCGGAAGACGGCCGTGCCCTTGCCGGTCTCGTAGCACCGGATCCCTCGAAGACGCCCGTGCCGTAGTGCAGGCCTGTGCGTCCCGACGTGTACCGTCGCATCGGCCCAGTCGACGAGCTCGCCGTTCATCCAAGATCTTGTCGGTTCGCTCGCGCACCTGTCGGCCTCCTCGTGGCCGTGACGTGGTAGCACGTCGACTGAAGGTCAGCGTTACGTGCGCCTCGACGGCGTCCATACACTTGTGCCCGCGCGAGGCGAACGAGGTACGGATCGAGATGCCTCGCCATGTGGTGCGCGGGGAGCCGGCCCGACCCAAACGTGCTTGTGCGACAGGAGGTTCCGGTCGATCGAAGACGCGCCGACGTGCGTGCGCGGAACGGCGCGACTGCCCCCGATACGGCGAAGCCCGTCGCCTTCTGACTCGGACCGGCGACGCGATCTTCGCCCTGGTCGCACCCGGGCTCGCGGCCCGGGCGATCTTGCGGCGTCGGCCCGGACGGTCGCCCGGAATCAGCGCGACGACGCCAGCGGCCGTCGCAGTCGAAGACGAGCGACTTCACGATCTGTCCGAGCTTGCAGCCGACCGCGCGCGCGCGTCCGCTGCGGTCGGCGTTCCCTCCGAGAACTCCTCGACCCGCGCCTCGACGCCCATCTGGCGCAGGAACGCGGAGACGCGCTCGACCGGCTCAGGCCAGCGGTTGCCCATCCGCGCCCAGCTGAATGACGTAGACGTCGTCCATGCCAGCTCGCGCAGCGATGCGACGAGCTCCGGCGGCGCCGGCGTGTCGAGCGAGACGGCCATCAGCGCCTTGCCGCCCGCGGTTCGTCCTCGAGACGGCCATGTTCGCGATGTTGATGCCCGGCCTCGCCGAACAGCGTCCCGATGCGGCCGATCACGCCCGGCACGTCGTCGTAGCGGAAGAACGCCATCAGCGGCGCGAGCTCCATCTCGAGCTCGTAGCCGAGCGCGCTGACGAGCCAGCGGCGGTCGTCGCGGCCGATCGTCGTCCCGGCGACGCACCGCTCGTGTCCTCGGAGCGGACCGTGACCGCGACGAGGTTCGTGAAGTCCGCGGACGTGCGCGCCGCTCCTCGACGACCTCGACCCCGCGCTCGGCAGCGATCAGCGGCGCGTTGACGTAGTTGACGGGCTGGTCGGCGCGGCCCTGGAACGCTCCGTTCAGCGCGGCCACCGTGAGCAGGCGCGTGTCGTACGCGGACAAGCGCGCCGTAGTAGGCGAGCTCGAACCGCTCGGCTCGCCCGTCCGCGAGCTCCATCGCCAGCCGCGCCGAGGCTCGCGGCGAGCGGGATGAACGGGCCGAGCACCTCGAGGTCCTCCGCGCCGATCGACGGGATGTTGACCGCGTTCGTGACGAGCGCCGCCCTCGAGCGCGGCCGCGACCTGCTCGGCGACGATCACGCCCGCGCGGTCCTGCGGCCTCCTCGGTCGAGGCGGCGAGGTGCGGTGTGACGACGACGTTGTCGGAGCTCGAGCAGCGGCCCGAGTACGGCTCCGCGGAGAAGACGTCGAGCGCGGCGGCGGCGACCTTGCCCGAGCGCGGAGCGCGTCGAGCAGGGCCGTCCTCGTCGACGAGCTCGCCGCGCGGCGCGCGTTCACGATCCGGACGCCGTCGCGCATCTTGGCGAAGGCGGTCGGCGTCGATCGAGCCGCGGGTCTCGTCCGTCAGCGGCAGGTGCAGCGTGAGGAAGTCGGCTGCGGCGAGGACGCTCGTCCACGCGTCTCGGCCCGGTCGACGCCGAGCTCGCGGAAGCGCTCCTTCGCGCACGAACGGGTCGTACGCGACGACGCGTCATCTCGAGCCCGCGCGCGCGGCGCGCGACCTGCTGGCCGATGCGCCCGAAGCCGAGAACGCCGAGCGTCTTCCCCGCGAGCTCGAGCCCGCCGTAGCGCGAGCGCTCCCAGCGGCCGTCCTTGAGCGCCGCGTGTGCCTGCGAGGATGTTCCGCGAGAGCGCGAGCAGCAGGCCGATCGGTGTGCTCGGCGGCCGAGATGACCGTCGACTCGGGCGCGTTCGCGACGACGATCCCGCGCCGCGTCGCGGCCTCGACGTCGACGTTGTCGACGCCGACGCCCGCCCGGCCGATCACCTTCAGCCGGTCGGCGCTGCTCGATCAGATCGGCGCGTCGAGCTTCGTCGCCGAGCGGATCACGATCGCCGTCGTAGCTCGCCGATCGTCTCCGCGAGAGTCGCCGTTCGCGTCCACGTCGACGTCGAAGCGCTCGCGGAAGCAGCTCGAGCCCGGCCTCGGCGATCGGCTCGCGGACCAGGACTCGTCGCGGCTCACGGCTGCGTGCCTCGTACGCCTCGAGCGCGCGCGTGACCGCGACGCCGCGCTCGATGTCCGCACCGAGCCTCGGCGAGTGCGAGCTCGATCGCGGCGAGCGCGGTCGTGATGTCGAACACGTCGTAGTAGCCGAGGTGGCCGATGCGGAAGACCTTGCCCCTTGAGCGCGCCCTGGCCGGTGCGAGCGTGATCGCCGAAGCGGTCGCGCAGGTGCGAGCAGGAGCTGCGGTCGCGTCGACGCCTCCGGGGACGCGGACCGCGGTCACGACGCGCCGAGCTGTCGTCGTCGGGCGAGAACAGCTCGAGCCCCATCGCCTTGACGCCTTCGCGGCAGGCGCGGCCGAGCCGGACGTGCTCGCTCGAAGGCCGGCTTCGAGGCCGCCGCTCGAGGATCATGCCGAGCGCCACGTTGAGCCCGACGACGATCGACACGGCCGGCGTGAAGGCGGCGTCGAGGCGACTCCTGCGCCACGCGCGTGCGCTCCCAGTCGAGGTAGAAGCGCGGCGCAGCCGCTGCCCTCGCGCGCTTCCAGGCCGCGTCGGAGACGGAGACCATCATCAGGCCCGGCGGCGTCATCAGCGCCTTCTGCGAGCCGGAGACGACCGACGTCGAGCCCCCACTCGTCCGTCTCGCAGCGGAACCGCGCCGAGGCTCGAGATCGCGTCGACGGCGATGAGCGCGCCGGCCTCCTTCGCCGCGGCGGCGAACGCGCGCACGTCGCAGACGACTCCGGTCGAGGTCTCCGGACTGCGTCACGAGCACGACGTCTCGCGCCGCCGAGCTCGCCAGTCGGACGCGACGTCGTCGGCGGACGGCGTCTCGCCCCACTCGTACGCGATGTGCTCGACCTCGCAGCCGTAGGCCCGCGCGATGTCGGCCCAGCGCTCGCCGAAGTAGCCCGCGGAGACCGCGACGACTCGGTCGCCCGGCGAGGTCAGGTTCGCGACCGCCGACTCGAGGCCCGCCGTCCCCGAGGCCGTGTAGAGGCAGCACCTCGGCCTGCGGTCCGGTAGACCTCCTTCAGGCGGTCGAGCACCTGCGCGGTACACGTCGGCTGAAGTCGGGGCTGCGGTGATGGACGATCGGAAGCGCCATCGCGGCCAGCACCTGAGGCGGAACCGGCGTCGGCCCGGGCGTCATCAGATAGCGCTTCTCGGCCAAGCCACGTGAGCCTAGCTCAGGCTTAGGGTCCGTTCGGTGGAAGCGCTCCTTGCGTTCGGTGCGGCACTTTGCTCTCGCTCCGGCTGGCGAGCTCGGTCGCCGGACGCTGGCGTGGCGACCCGGAGGCCGGAGCTCGCCGCCTGGTCGGCGGCGCTCCTCGGCCTAGCCGCGGCCTCGGCCGCGCTCACCTGGGGCGCCGCCGCCGGCTGGGACGCGCGCGCGTTCCGCGTCTACTACCTGTTCGGCGCGCTCCTCACTGCGCCGCTGCTCGGCGTCGGATCGGCTGCTTCTTTATGGATGGAAACGCATAATCGCTCCGGCGCTCGATTTACGTCGGGCTTGCGGTCGGGATTGCGATCTCCGTTCCGCTGCACGGTGCGTTCGGCGAGAGCATCCCGGCCGCCCAGGATCACCTCAAGTTCTTCCCGGCGCGGTTCGTGGCGATCGTCGCGAACACGGTCGGCGACACTGGCCGTGATCGCTGTGGCGATCGTCACGATCAGGCGGCGCCCACTCGGAAACGGGCTCATCCTGGCGGGGTCGGCGTTGCCGCCCTTGGCACCGCTCTATCCGGCTTGGGTGCTGCGAAAACGGCCGTTTTTGTGGCAATTGCAGCACTTCTTCTTTACGGAGGTTTTACAGTCTCTCCACGTCGGCGCGCCAACTAACCGCTAGCGTCCCGGTCTTCACGGTTGACACTGATCCCCAGGCCCGCCCGAGGGCTTCGCTCAGTCACTGCGGCTTGTACGTCCGTGAGCGAGCACTCGGGCCTGGAAAACGAGGGGTTGTTTTGCTCCGACATTCACTGCGGCTTTTGCCTGTGCTCGTACTCGCGCGCTGCTCGTGGGAGTGTTCGCCCTGAGCGCGGCGCGGCATAGCCGACGCAAGGGAGAGAGGTCCGTCCACACCGTCCGAGTCGTTCCCGTCCGACGCGGGCCTGGTGCGCGAGATCCACCACTACCGTCGCACTGACCTGGCGCTGGCCTGGTCCGTGATGGGGCCCCGGACACCGGCGACGCGCGCGGCCGTGAAGGACCGAGCCACCGGTACAAGGTCTGGGTCAGGAACCTGTGGAAAAGCACCGCGCGAAGCGGGCGCGCCGCCTGGCCGGTACATCCGCCGCACATAGAGGCGGCTGGCTCTGCATCCACAGCCACGAGAGGCGCCTGGCACGGTCACCGAGCGGCTCCGTACTACGGCGGGCCTCCAGATGGATCTCGGCTTCCAGCGCACAGCGCTGCGGCGCCCGGCTCCTGCGCATGAAGGGCGACCGGCCGGCCTGGACTCCGCTCGAGCACAGATGTGGGTCGCGGGCGCGCCCGCACCGCAGCGGTCGTGGCTACTACCCGTGGCCCAACACCGCGCGCTACTGCGGCCCTGATCTGAGGCTTCTCGCATGGGTAGAGGCTCACGGCCGATCAGTGCGCTGGCGGAGGGACCCGGCCAGCGGAAGAAGAAGGCCCGCGAGAAGCGCGGCGCGTGCCGAGTGGCTGGAGCCGGCTCCGCGGCGCAGGTCGTCAGCCGCGTCGAAGCCGAGTAAGAACCGGCAGGGTCAGTCACGTGAGCCGGGCGGGTACCTTCTCAGACGGCCCCCACCGCAGCATGCGTCGCAGCAGCAGCTCCGATTGCTGCGTGCGCCGATCGCAGCCACGGTACGCTGGCAGCTGGCGCCGCCGGGGCTCCCTCAGCCGGCATGGTCGAGGACGGCCCCGAGCCTGTACGCGGCGGGGAGCGACGTGGCGGCCCCGCGCCCAGGCGCTGCTCCCTCCTGCACGCCGCTCCGGGCTCCGAGCGAGGTCTCTCGCGCGGGTCAGGGCCGCGCACGGCGTTCGGCTCATCGCCGACACGGCTGGCCGTAGCCAATTTGGGGGAGTCCGGCGACTGGCTCGGCCGTGATCTCGCGCAAGCTGGGAAACCGCCTGCGCGCGGATTCGTTCTCCACGCTCGAACGTTCGGCTCGTGCGTACGTTCCGTCTTCGGTCGAGGTCGACCGGTCGGCGCGCCAGCTGGCGGTGTGGCGGAACGGCGTCCCGGCTGCGGCGGTTCGGCGTGGCCGTCCGTGCGCGCCCTCCACGCCAACGCCCCGGGGCCGCTTCGCGATCACTGGACAGAGCTCTTGAACTCTTGGCGGTCGGTCTACGGCTGCTGCGCGATCGCCCTGTCCGGGCGGCAGACGCGGCCGACGCCCCGGCTGGAGCGGCGGAGACCGTCTGCGCGATCCACGCGGAGGCCGGGATCGGCGCTGCGGTCTCGAACGGCTGTCTGCGGGCTTCCTCGAGAGACATGCTTTACCTGATGCGCGTGCTCCCGCTCGGGACGCAGGTCGTCATCCACCCCTAGCCGTCAGGCGTCGAGCTTCTGGCGCAGGAGCTCGTTGACGAGCTTCGAGGCTCGCCCGCCCCTCGGTCTCCTTCATCACCTGGCCGACGAAGAAGCCGAGGAGGCCCTGCTTACCGCTGCGGTACGACTCGACCTGATCCGGGGTTCGCGGCCAGCACCTGGTCGACGAGCGGCTCGAGGTCGCCGGCCGTCGGTGATCTGAGCTCGTCGCCGAGGTAGCTCTCGGCCGAGAAGCCGGGATCCCCGCTCGCCGCGAAGCGCCGTCGTGAAGACATGTCTCGGGACCTGCGGTCCCGGGCCATGATCAGTTTGGACAGCTCCTCGGCGTTGACCACCGCCGGATCGACCCGCGTCGCGGCGAACTGGTTCATGAGGATGTTCGCGACCGCCTTCCGGTCAGCCGCCGACCCGCTCGAAGAGGTCGGTCGCGCTCACTGACGACGAGCCCTTCGGCGAGGCGTCGAACCCGACCTCCTCGCCGATCCGGTCGATCCGCGCGCCCGGTAGCTCCGGGAGCTGCGCGCGCAGCTCCTCGACGAGCTCCGCGCGGCAGCTCCGAGCGGAGACGAGGTCCGGCTCCGGCAGGTAGCGATAGTCCTGCGCCTCTTCCTTCGAGCGCAGCGGCGGCGCTCAACTCGTTGGCCGGGTCGAAGTGCATCGTCTCCTGCTCGACCTCGCCGCCCGACTCGTAGATCTGGATCTGGCGCTGGATCTCGCGCTCGATCCCTTCGCCGGCGAAGTTGAACGAGTTCATGTTCTTGAGCTCGCGTGCGTGTGCGCAGCTCGTCGGAGCCCTCGGGCCGCACGGAGACGTTGACGTCGAACGCGCAGCGAGCCCTTCTCCATCTCCGCGTCCGAGATCCCGAGCTCGACGATCGGTCTGCCGGAGCAGCTGCAGGAAGCGCTTCGCGTGCTCGGCCGAGTGGATGTCCGGCTGCGGTGACGATCTCGACGAGCGGCGTGCCCGCCGCGGTTGAAGTCGACGAGCGAGCGGTCGGCGCCGACGATGCGGCCCGCCGGCGCCGCCGACGTGCACGTTCTTCGCCGCGTCCTCCTCGAGGTGGGCGCGGACGATGCCGACGCGCGACGTCGCCGTCGGCGCTCGGCACGCGCGAACGCCCCGTCGACGCAGAGCGGCTCGTCGTACTGGGAGATCTGGTAGCCCTTCGGGAGGTCGGGATAGAAGTAGTTCTTGCGGTGGAAGACGGCCTGCTCGACGATCTCGCAGCCGAGCGCGAGGCCGAGCAGGATCGTCATCTCGATCGCGCGCCGGTTCGGCACCGGCAGCGTGCCCAGGATGCGCGAGGCAGACCGGGGCACGTGCGCGTGGTTCGCGGCGCGAAGTACTCGAGCTCGCAGCGGCAGAACATCTTCGTCCGCGTCTTCAGGTGGACGTGGATCTCGAGGCCGATGACCGGTTCCCAGCTCATCGTCAGGCGCTCGGCGGGACGGTAGTCGAAGTCGAGCGCCTGCTCGAGCGCGTGACCGGCGCGGAAGAGCAGGTTCTCCGGAGAACTGCGGGCCGATCGAGCTGCAGGCCGACCGGGCAGGCCTTCGGAGAGGCCGCACGGGATCGACAGGCCGGCAAGGCCCGGCCATGTTCGGCGGGATCGCGAGCACGTCGCTCAGGTACATCGCGAGCGGGTTGTCGACCTCGCGCCGATCGGGAACGCGACCGTCGGCGACGTCGGGCTGACGAGCAGCGTCGAAGCTGCTCGAGCGCGGCGCGGAGCTCGTCGCGATGATCGTCCGCACCTTCTGCGCCTGGCCGTAGTACGCGTCGTAGTAGCCGGCCGAGAGCGCGTAGGTGCCGAGCATGATCCGGCGCTTCGGCTCGTCGCCGAAGCCGGCGTCGCGCGTGCGCATCGTACAGCTCGCGGACGTCGCCGTCGAGCCGCGCGAGCCCGTAGCGGACGCCGTCGTAGCGGGCGCAGGTTGGACGAGGCCTCGGCGGGGCGATCAGGTAGTAGCAGGGCAGGCCGTACTCGACCGAGCGCGGCAGCGTCGCACTCGCCCACCTCGGCGCCGAGCTCGCGGCAGAGATCGATCGCGCGCGTCGACCGCCTCGCTCACGCCCGGCTCGATGCCCTCGGCCTCGTTCAGCTCCTGCGGGACGCCGACGCGCAGGCCCTTGAGGTCCTCGGCCGTCGGGGATCTCGACGGGCTCGGGTAGCTCGACGGTGGTCGTGTCGCACGGGTCGCGCCCGGCGATCACGGAGGTAAGAGGAACGCGCAGTCGCGCGACGGTGCTTCGCGATCGGGCCCGACCTGGTCGAGGCTGGAGGCGAACGCGACGATGCCGGAGCGGCGAGACGCGTGCCGTAGGTCGGCCGCAGGCCGACGACGCCGCAGAGCGCAGCGCGGCTGCTTGATCGAGCCGCCGGTGTCGGAGCCGAGCGCCCACGGGCGCGAGAGCCCGCGGCCGACCGCCGCCGCCGAGCCGCCGCGACGAGCCGCCCGGGACGCGGTCGGGATCCCACGGGTTGCTGCGTCGGCCCGTAGGCCGAGTTCTCGGTCGACGAGCCCATCGCGAACTCGTCCATGTTCGTCTTGCCGATCACGCGCAGTCCGCGCGCCTGGCAGCGGCGTCGCCACGGTCGCGTCGAAGACCGGCCTGTACAGCCCTCGAGGATCTTCGGAGCCGGCCGTCGTCGGGACGCCCTTCGTGCTGATCACGTCCTTGAACGCGATCGGGATGCCCTCGCCGGGCGCGTCGTCGCAGACGTGGAGGAAGCAGTTCAGCTCCGCCGTCGCGCTCGTCGATCGCGGCGCGGTAGGCGGCGAAGATCTCGTCGGATGACGCCTCGCCGGTCTCGAGCAGGTCGTTCACCTGCTTGCGCGGTCAGTCGCAGGGTGTCGATCACTGGGCACCGCCTCTGGGTCCGGTACCCCCGGCACTCCCTCCCCAGCGACGAGCCTAACGAGGAAAGGCGCACGCGTGGGTGACGGGACAGGGTCAAGAGTGTGTCTTTGGGCGCGGGCGCTCATGCAGGCGGCACCCGGAAGAAGCCGGCCTCGCGGTCGGGCGCGTTCGCAAGCGCGTCCTCGACCGAGCAGCGATTCCTGCGGCGCGTCCTCCGCCCAGACGTTGACGAGGTCGAGCGGGTGCGCGGTCGGCTCGACGTCCGCGAGGTCGAGCTCGCTCACCTTGCCGACCGCTTCGAGGATCGCGTTCAGCTGCGCCCCGAGGCGGTCGATCTCCTCGTCGCTCAGCGCGAGTCGCGCAAGGCGCGCGACGTGCAGCACCTCGTCTCTACTAATGGCCATGTAGATCCTTCCAAAATGCTGCGGGCCCCTCTCGGGGCCCGCATGATCTCGGTCCGGAAGTACCCTAGGCGGCGGTGACGTTCGCGGCCTGAAGGCCCTTGTCGCCCTGCACGACTTCGAACTGGACGCGCTGCCCTTCGGTCAGCGACCGGTAGCCGTCCATCTGGATCGCGTGTGGTGGACGAAGACGTCGTCCCCACCCTCGCGCTCGATGAAGCCGAACCCCTTCTCGTTCGAGAACCACTTGACGGTGCCTTTCAGCCAACACTTCCTCCTTCTACAGCCGGACTTCCAAAGCGGCGGAAGGCTAACCCTCAGCCCCCGGGAACGCAAGGATTCCTCGCCGGTATTTGCGCCGCCTTCACGGCGCTCGCGAGGAGCATCGCGATCGTCATCGGGCCGACGCCTCCGGGCACGGGCGTGATCAGAGGCCGCGCGCTCGGCGGCACCCGGGTCGACATCGCCGACGACGCCCTCGTCGCCGCGGTTCATGCCGACGTCGATCACCGTCGCGCCGCGCGCGACACGTCGTCCGGGCCGATGACCGCGGGTCGGCCCGACGGCGACGACGAGCACGTCGGCTTCGCGCGTGACCGATCCGCAGGTCGCGTGTCCGCGAGGATGGCAGACGGTGACGGTCGCGTTCGCGTGCAGCAGAAGCAGCGCCGCGGGCTTGCCGACGATGTCGCTGCGGCCGACGACGACCGCGCGCGCGCCGTCGAGCGGCGACGTCGTACTCCTCGAGCAGGCGCATCACGCCCGACCGGCGTCGCGCCCACGTGAGTCGGGCTGCCGAGCACGAGACTGGCCGAGGTTGCAGTGGGTGCAGCCCGTCGACGTCCTTGACCGGGTCGATCGCGCGGATCACGCGCCTCGTCGATGTGGTCCGGCAGCGGGAGCTGGACGAGCAGAGCCGTCGATCGACGTCGTCGGCGTTCAGCTCCGCGACCTGCCGCGAGCAGCTCGTCCTCGGTCGTCTGCGAGGCGAGCCGAATGTCCTTCGCGTTGATCCCGACCTCGGCCGCGGCCTTGTGCTTGAGCCGGATGAGATGTCGGACGCCGGATCGTCGCCGACGAGCGACGGTCGCCAGCCCGATCTCCCCAGCTCCGCGAACCTCCTGCGCAATCTCCGCGCGGATGCGCTCGGCGAGCGCCTTGCCGTCCATCAACTCGGGCTGCGCACTACAGCTTGGGCAGTTCCACGTCGCTGACGTCGAGGCCGAGCGACTGGGCGAGCTTGACCCCCTTCCTCGAGGTCCTCGTGAAGGCGCTGCACGTCGCGCTCGTACATGAGGCGCCCGATCACCGCGCGCCTTCGGGCCGCCACATGGCGTGCTGGACGAAGATCGGAAGCAGCCGGTTTCGCCGCGTCCACGAGCTGCTGCTGCATCTTCTTGCCCGCGCCCTCCAGCAGGACGCGCTCGTAGGCCATCCCGGCGCCGTGGTGGATGCCGTCGTCGGTCGCGAGCCGGTTGCAGCAGATCCTCGAGGACCGTCCCGCGCGAGGCGCGGCGCGATCAGCCGGAAGCGCGGATGATCAGCCGCTCGTAGAAGACCTGCATCTGGAAGACCTTCTCCTCGAGCGTGTCCGCCTCGAGCGTCATGTGCGCGAGCTGCGTCCAGGTACGGGTCGCGCTCGGCGATGCCGCCGACCTCGTTGATCAGCTTCAGCCACCCCTCGGTGTGGCGCGACTCGTCCTGCACCATCGTCGAGTAGTAGAGCTTCGCCTCGGGATCGGGCGCGACGTTCAGGAGCTGCGAGGCCATCTCGCAGGCGAGCATGTCGGCCTGGAGCTGCTGCGTGAGGACGGAGCGCCACATGTCGCTTCGGCGCGCGCGGCGCTGCGGCGAGCCCTTGCCCTCGGGGATCGGCGGGAGCTCGTTCCAGGGCAGGTCGCGCACCTGCCACTCCTGGCGCTTGGCGAGCTCGTAGAAGCGCAGGACGCCTGCGTACTCCTCGCGCTCGCCCGCTACTTGATCGACGACTTGCTCCACGTGGCCATGTCGCGGAGATTATCGTCCCTACCCGTGGAGCTCAGGAAATGGCCGCGCAAGAACGACGCTGCGTCGATCCGAGGCGCGGCGGGCCGCGCTCGACGGGCCGGGTGGACGCAGGAGGTGTTCGGGCTCGACGTTACGCCGTGGGTCGACGCCCAGGAGGCGCTGACCGGGAGTCTCGGTGACGCCGACCGCGGTGATCGGGCCGCTGACGATCTCGCTCGGCGACTACGAGCTGACCGAGCCGGACGGGGTGCTCGTCGAGCGCTGGCCGGTCGACGAGACGAGGTCTCGTTCCGCTCGCGCACACGGAAGGGTCGCTCTCCGGACTCGCTCTACCGCGGGGCGCGGGCTGCGGCCGAGTCGGGCGGGTTCCGGACGGAGGTCCTGCGCGACCGGATCACGCGCGCGTCGGCATTCGTGACGCGCTCGGCCGAGGAGGCGGTGGCGCTGCGGCCGGTGGATCGAGGACGAGCTGCCGAAGATGCGCGAGTGGCTCGGCGGTCGCGACGAGGAGTGGATCTCCCGGTACGCGAAGCTGCGCGAGGTCGAGACGTACGTCGCGGGGCCCGATCTGCCACGTGCATGTGGGCCTTCACGACCGGCGACGCGTGCGGGCCGAACATGATGACCCGCAACGCCTACGCGCTGAACATGGGCTACGTGCATGGAGCACGCGCCGCCGGTAAGCCGGAGCGCGCGATCCTCGAGGCGAACATGGGCGGCGACAAGAAGCCGTCTCGCACCGCTACTTCGAGCGCGGCGGGCACGGGAAGACGGTCATCGCCGAGGTGACGCTGACCGACGACGCGGTGCGGCGCGTGCTGCGGACGACGCGTCGACGACCTGCTCGAGCTGTCGTGGGCGGGGACGCACGGCGCGGTCGCGTCCGGCATGCAGTCGGTCGCGTTCACGCCGGCGACGGCGATCGCGGCGATCTTCAACGCGACCGGTCGGGACCTGGGCATGGTCGGGACGAGCTCGATGGCGCACGGGACCGGGCAAGCGCGTCGAGGGCGGACTGAACGCGGCGATCCGGCTCCCGGGGCTCGAGGTCGGCACGGTCGGCGGCGGCACGACGTTGCCGTACGCGCGCGCCTGGCTCGGCCTGCATGGACTGCGCCGGCGCGGGCAAGGTCTACCGCTTCGCGCAGATCGTGGCCGCGGCGACGCTGGCGCTGGAGATCTCAGCCTCGGCCGCGATGGCCACATCCGGCTCGGAGAACTTCTTCAAGGCCCATTTCGAGCGCGGCGGCATGCGCTGAACGGGCCGGGCCATGGGGACAAATCGTCACGCTTTCGTCACGGGGTCTGACCCCGGGCTTCGCGCGTGGAGCCGTGTCGCGCGAAGATCGGGGTCAGACCCCGCTCCAAGAGAGTGACGATTCCTCCACACCACGACCCGGCCTGTTTCGGGTGCGGCGGACAACCCGATCGGATTCCACCTTCCGCACCCGGAGATCGAGGGTGCGGACCGGCTACGAGACGACGTTCTCCTTCGACGAGCGCGCATCAGGGCGGCCCCGGACTCGCGCACGGCGGGATGGTCGCGGCGCTGATCGACGAGGCGTGCGGGCTCGTCGCGACCTGGTACCGGTTCCCCACGGTGACCGGCCGCATGTTCCTCCGCTACCGGAGGCCGGTTCCGATCAACCGGCCGCTCTCCGGTGCGCGCCTGGATCGAGGAGGAGCGGGGCCGCCGCGTCTTCGTGCGGCGGCGAGCTCTGGGATGTCGGACGAGCTCTCGCCGAAGCGCGCCTCGCGTTCGTGCACGTCCCGCTAGAGCACTTCCTAGACACGCCCGAGGGCCGCGAACACGCGGCCGCCTGGCGGAAGCGCCTGAGGCTGAGCAACCATCGCCCTGAGTAGGCGTTGCTGCCGCGCCGAGGGCAGGAACCGTCACCTTTCTCTGCAGCGGCATCGAGGGGGCGATGCAACAGGAGCGGCGATACCATGCGGCACTCGGGCGCCGTGGCCGAGTGGTTAGGCAGAGGCCTGCAAAGCCTCGTACACCAGTTCGATTCTGGTCGGCGCCTCTCTCGCGTCCCTGCGAGCGGCGGCGGCTCCCCGGCCGGTCGCGCTCACCTCCGGCGCGCCGAGACTGCGGCGAGAATGACACCCACGTGCGCCTCGGGCTGATCGCGGACATCCACGGGAATCTCCTGGCCCTGGACGCGGTGCTCGGCGGAGCTCGAGCGCGAGGGCGTCGACCAGATTCGTCTGCCTCGGCGACGTCGCCGGTCGGCCCCAGCCCGCGGAGGCGCTCGCGCGCGTGCCGCGAGCTCGGGTGCCCGGTGGTCATGGGGAACTGGGACGCAGCGTTCCTCGGTGACATGCCGACGCCGAAGAGACAAGGTCGGCGAGCTGCTGGTCGAGATCGGCGAGCTGGTGGGCCGGGTTTCTCTCCTCCGCGGACCGCGAGTATCATGGCAGGGCTTCGCAGCCGACGGTCGAGCCTGAGGTCGGATCGACGCCCGGCTCGCTTCTTCCACGGCTCGCCGCAAGTCGTACGACGACTGGATCTTCTCGACGACCCCCGACGAGGAGCTGCGGCCGATGCTCGACCGACACCGAGGTACCGGTGCTGCTCGGCGGGCACACGCACGTGCAGATGATCCGCCGGTACCGGGGCTCGATCATCGTCGAACCCCGGGTAGCGTCGGGCTTGCCGTTCCGGCGAGTGGTGGCCGCGGCCGGTGCGGATCTCGCCGTGGGCCGAGTACGGCGTCGCTGGCCTGGCGAGGGCGCCCGGCTGAGCATCGAGCTTGCGCCGGACGCCGTTCGACGTCGGCGCGTTCCTCGAGTTGAGCCGCGAAGTCCGGGCAATGCCGCACGCGGTGGGCGAGCTGGTCGACGGCCAACTGACCTGGCTCAGCGACGCTAGATCGTGGTCACAGCTCCGTTCGGGCGCGATACGCCGGATGTGAGCCGTCGGCCCCGCGTCGAGCAGGTAGGTCACACCGCTCCCGACCTCGACGTCGTACGGGACTGCGAACGCCGGGCCGATGAAGCCGAGCCGCGCGCCGGTCACGCTTCAGCCGCGACGACGCGGCTCTGCGAGCCCTCGACGACGAGACCGGTCCGTCCGCAGCGACGTCGATCCCGTACGGCTGGTCCGATCGGCGGCGAACGCCGTCGACGACACCGGTCGCCGGATCGATCCGGCGGACGCGGTCGTTGTCGCGGTCGGAGACGAGCAGTGCGCCGTCCGCCGCGACGGCGCAGGCCGTGCGGCGACGAGAACTGCGCGTTCAGGGCCGGACCGCCGTCACCGCCTCCGCCTGCTTCCCCGGTGCCGGCGATCCGGACCGGCGGCCCTGAACCTCCCGGGAGCCGGAAGACCTGGCGTCGCGGTCGAGTAGTAGACGTCGCCGTTGGGCGCGGCTGCGATCGGCCCGATCTCGACTCCTGCGGGCACCTCGGCGACGGCTCGTCGGCGGCCCGCTGCGCGTTCAGGCGCTGCAGCTGGTTGCCGACGGAGACGTAGATCGCCGCCAGACGGAGCACGGACGACCGCGTACGGCCGGGCGATCGCGGGCACGAGCACGCGTCACGCGCCCGTTCGCCGGGTTCACGCGGAGGACGCGGCCCGGGTTGTTCTCGACGAGCAGGAGGGTGCCTGCAGGCTCGAGGTCGATCGACGTCGGCTGGGCGAAGACGATCGGCCTGGCCGGCGGCCGGCGCACGCGGACGGATCCGAGCCGCGACGTCGCGCCGCCTGCCTGCGCGGTGATGCGCCACAGCCCGGCCGTCGGGAAGACGAGCCGCGCCCGGAACGAGCCGCGCCTCCCGGTCGCGCGGACGCTGACGCGACCGGCCCGACGGCGCTCACGCGAACCGTTCCCGCGTACGACAGAGGCCGCACCGCGAGCCGGATCGTCCACGCGCGGCCCGCGACGCGGACGCTGCCCGCTTGCCGGTCAGCGAGACCCGGACCGGCCCCGCCGCCGACGCGGTGCACGCGAACACCGCGAGGACAGAGCAGTGCGCCGCAACGCGCTTCATGTCCATTCAGACGCGCGAGGTCGCAGCGCGGTTTGCAGAATGGAGTCATGCCGAGCCGAGCGACCATCGGTGTCAGCGGCCGTCGCGGTCGCCGCGGGCCTGTGGGGCATGGACGCGCTCATCCGCCGTCCGCTCGCCCACCGACCGAGCCGGCGACGATCGTCTTCGGCGAGCACGTCGTCCTCGTCGCTCGTGCTCCTGCCCGTCGTCGTGGCTAGCCCTGCCCGCGGTCTGGCGCGCCGGGCCGCGCTACGTGGTCGCTGCGAGTCGTCGATCGGCGCGGGCTCGTCGGCGCTGGCCACGATCCTGTTCACGCAGGCGTTCGTGGACGGCGATCCGGTGACGCCGGTCGTCCTGCAGAAGGTGCAGCCGCTGGTCGCGGTGTCGCTCGCTGCGGTCATGCTCGGCGGAGCGGCCGCGGCCCCGCTTCGGCCTGTTCCTGCTCGGGGGGCGTCGCCGGGACGTGGCTGATGGCGTTCCCGAGCCCGTTCGACGTGTCGCTCCACGGTCAGGCGCCCGTGCTCTACGCGCTCGCGGCAGCCGCTCTGTGGGCGCTCGGGACGGTTCTCGGGCGCTTCCTCGCGCTCGAGCTTCCGTTCCAGCAGGTGACGGCGCTGCGCTTCGCGTTCGGGCTGCCTGCAGCTCTCGCGGCGGTGCTCGTGCTCGGCGCGCCGCTCACGGCATCGCTGCACGACGAGCTCTTCATCGCGCTGCTCGCGCTCGTGACGGGCCTGGTCGCGATCCTCCTCTACTACTACGGGCTCCAGCGCACGACGGCTTCGGTCGCGTCGATCGCGGAGCTCGCGTTCCCGGTCGTCGCGATCGCCGTCGGCTACTCTCGCCTTCGACGCGACGCCTGACGGGCACGCAGGTCGTCGGGCGTCGCGGTCACGAGCCTCGTCGTCCTGCTGCTTCCGCGGCGAGGGCCGGCGCTCGTCGCCGAGCGGGCGCCGCAAGCCCGCCCGGCCGATAGCCCGCGTGGTCATCCGCGCGCCACGCGCGCCGAGGTGCTCGATCGCCGTCTCGAGCTGCTCGTCCGAGTGGTACGGCGCGGGCCCGAAGCGGAGGTAGCGGCCGCGGCTGTCCGTCACGACGCCCACGTCGAGAAGGCGACGGCTGAGCTCCTCGGCGCGCTCCGACTCGAAGGCGATGAAGCCGCCGAACGCGCTGAGCGGCGGTCTCGCGGTCGCGCGTGACGTCGCGTCGAGGTCCAGCTCGTCGAAGCGCTCGGCGAGCAGCGTCGTCTGGTGCAGATAACTCTCGCGCAGGCGCTCAGGGGTCAGATCCTGCTCGTCGAAGAAGTCGAGCACGCGTGCGGCGCGGTAGTGGCTCGTCGGGTCGTACGTCGAGCCCGGCGAAGCGCATGCTCCCGCGCGGATACGGGCGTCGCGCCGCGCTCGTGGTCGGCGTGCAGCTCGTCGAACTCCGCGTACCAGCCCGTGATCGCGGGCCGCAGCTCGTCCGCCTGGGGCGGCAGGCGCAGGAAGCAGTTGCCCTCGCCGAGCTGGAGGTACTTGTAGCCGCCGCCGACGATCCAGGCCCGCTCGAGGCCGGCGACCGTGAACGGCAGGCAGCCGAGCGCGTGGTACGCGTCGACGAGCAGCTCTGCGCCGGCATCCTCGCACGCCGCCGCCAGCGCCGGCAGCTCGGGGACGATCCGCGAGTCTTCGAAGAGCACCGCGGAGACGAGCACCGCGCTCGCGCCCGGAGCCTCGGCGGCGAGCCGCTCGGCCAGCGTCTCGACGGGCCGGGCCGGGAGCCGGACGACCTCGAGCACCTCCTCCCCGAGCCGTCCGAGCTGGCGTCGAAGCGTGTGGAACTCACCGTCCGGTCGTGACGAGCTTCGGCCGCTCCCGCAGCGGCAGAGCGCGGACAGGAACCGCAGCACGAGCTCGTGCGTGTTCGGCGCAAGCGCCACCGGCACGCCGGGGTCGTCGAGCAGCCGCCGGACCCCTCGCGCAGCCGCTCCGCCTTCGCGAACGCCCGCTCCCACTTGAGATCCGCGTGCTCGGCCGCGTCCTGCCACGCCTCGAGCTGCCCCTCGCGCGCCACGTCGGGCCACGCCTGATGCGAGTGCCCGGTCAGGAGCAGCCGCTCGGAGACGCGGAAGCCCGAGTAGTGCTCCGCGAGCGGGTTCAAAGCTCGCTGCGGACGGCCCAGAGGTCGGGGAAGAACGGCTTGTGCAGCGTCGAGCGCAGGTACTCCGCGCCGTACCCGCCCGTGCCCAGCCCGCGTGCCGATCGTCCGCTCGACCATCTTCACGTGGTGGTAGCGCCACTCCATGAAGCCCTCGTCGAAGTCGACGAGCCGCTCGGCGACCTGGGCGGGCTCGCCGTCGTCGCGGTACGCGCTGGAGCAGCGCGGCCTGGACGCCCTTCCGACTCCGTGACGGGTTGCGTGACGTCGCGCTCGAGGTCGTCGGCCGGGACCGCGTAACCCTTGTCCGCCAGGTAGCGCGAGGAACGAGTCGTAGACGCGACGGCCGCTGCATCGCCGCCTCCACCTTCTCGTAGTCGACGCTGGCCTCGGTGGTAGCGCGGTCAGCACGCCACGGTCACGACGGCCGAGGATCGCCTCCAGCTCGCGGAACTGCCCCGACTGGAAGCCGGACGACGACTCGAGCCGCTCGCGGAAGGACAGAAACTGGACCGGCGTCATCGTCTCGATCACGTCGAGCTGCTGCACGACGAGCTTGAGGATCGTCAGGACGCGCTTGAAGGTCGAGAACGCCGCGCGCGTCGTTGCCGTCCTCGAGCATCCGCTGGAGGTAGCGCAGCTCGTGGATCAGCTGCTTGAACCAGAGCTCGTAGACCTGGTGGACGACGATGAAGAGGATCTCGTCGTGCTCGTCGGACTTCGGGCCGCTGCGCGCCGAGGATCTCCTCCAGCGCGAGGTACGACGTGTACGTGAGGGACTTGTCGACGCTCAACCGGCCTCCTTGAACAGCTCGCGGGCGATGATCTCGCGCTGCACCTCGGACGCGCCTTCGTAGATGCGCGGCGCGCGCACCTCACGGTAGAGGTGCTCGAGCAGGTGGCCCTTCTGGAGGCGCGCGCGCCGTGGACCTGGATCGCGACGTCGACTGCGCGCTGCGCCGTCTCGGTGGCGAAGAGCTTGGCCATCGCGGAGGCCTTGCGCACCGGCCGGACGCCGCGTCGTACTGCGGTGGCCGGCGTCGCGGACGAGGAGCCGTGCGGCCTCGATCTCGGTCGCGACCTCGGCCAGCTGGTGCGAGACGGCCTGGAAGTGGGAGCAGCGGCTTCGCCGAAGGCCTCGCGCTCCTGCGTGTAGCGCGACCGCGGCGTCGAGCGCGGCCTGCGCCATGCCAACCGCGAACGCGCCGACGCTCGGCCGGAAGAGGTCGAGCGTGTCCATCGCGACCGCGAACCCGCCGTCGAGGTCGCCGAGCACCTGGTCGGCCTCGACGCGGACGCCGTCGAAGTCGAGGCGGCCGATCGGGTGCGGCGCGAGCAGGTCGAGGCGCTCGCCCGAGAGGCCCTCGCTGTCGCGCGGGACGGCGAACGCCGTGACTCCCTTCGCACCGCTCGTCGAGGTGCGCGCGAAGACGCTGTAGACGTCCGGCCTCCGGGCGCGTTCGAGATCAGAGCTTCGTGCCGGTGAGGCGGAAGCCGTCGCGGTCGCGCTTCGCCTGCGGGCGCGAGGTTCGCCGCGTCGAGCCCGCCTCGGGCTCGCTGAGCGCGAAGCGCTGCGACCGACCTCGCCGCTCGAGAGGCGCGGGATCCACTCGTCTCGCAGCGGCCGGTCTGCGCGCGGCTGAGGATCGGGTAGCCGCCGAGGCCCTGGAGCGCGAGCGCCGTCTCCGCCTCGGTGCAGCCGTGCGCGAGCCCCTCGCGCAGCTCGCAGAGCTCGACCGCGGAGCCGGCGAAGACGAGCTCGAGCAGGCCGTGCTCGCCGAGGGCGCGGACGAGCGGGCGGTTCGAGACGGCCCGGCTCGCCTCTGGCGGCGATCGGCGCGAAGACCTCGTGGCCGAGGCGGTGTGCGCGGTCGAGGACGTCAGGCATCGAGTGCGGCGACGCCCATCAGCTCGACTTGCGCCCCGGGCTCGAACAGCGCGGAGACCCCGATCAGCGCCATCGCGGGGTAGCGCCGCCCGAAGTGCCGGCGCCAGACCTCGCCCAGCTCGCGCGTCGAGGCGCGGTACTCGTCGATGTCCGTCGTGTAGACGACGAGCGACACGAGCTGGTCGGGCTCGCCGCCGGCCGCGCGCAGCGCCGTCACGAGCTTCGCGGCGGCCGAGTCGAACTGCTCGACGAGCGAGTCGCCCTCGCCGGTCTGGCCGCCGAGGTAGACGCCGCCGGCGGCGACGACTGCGTGCGCGAAGCCCACCGGCTCGGGCAGCTCCGGCGGGTTGACGATCAGCGGCCGCGCCACGCCGGGCTCCGTCCCTTCCGACCAGGCCGCGTAGAACTCGGCGAAGTCCTCGCTCTTCATCAGCAGCGCCTGGGCGAGCGCCTCCATCTCGATCGCGTCCGACGAGGCTCATGTCGCTCTCGCGGCTGAGCAGGATCTTCGTCGTCGCGTGGGCGAGCGCCGGGCCGTCGGCGAGCCTGCGGGCCAGCTCGCTCGCCGCGGCCGGAAGATCGGCGTCGTCGACGACGCGCATCGCCAGGCCGATCTCGTACGCTCGGTCGGCATTGACCTCGCCGCCGAGGACGAGCAACTCGGTCGCGCGCCCGAGCCCGATCAGTCTCGGCAGCAGGTACGCGGCGCCCATGTCCGCTCCGGCCAGGCCGACCGCGGGTGAACAGGAACGAGAACTTCGCAGAGCGCGCCAGCAACCGAAAGTCGGACGCGAGCGCCAGCACCGAGCCCGCGCCCGCAGCAACGCCGTTCACAGCCGCGACGATCGGCAGCGGCGCGGTCCGCATCGCCTTCACGACCGCCCCGCTCATCCGGGTGAAGTCGAGGAGCTCGCCGGCGCTCATCCTCTGGAGCTCGCCGATGATCTCCTCGACGTCGCCGCCCGAGCAGAAGCCACGCCCTTCGCCCGTGAGCACGAGCACGCGCGCGTCGCCCCGGTGCGGCAGCTCGCCGAGCAGGTCGCGCAGGTCCGCGTAGACGTCGAACGTGAGCGCGTTCAGCTTGTCCGGCCGCGAGAACGTGACCGTCGCCACGCCGTCGTCGAGCGCGAAGTCGAAGTTCTGCCAGCTCTCCGTGAAGGCTGCGGAGCCGCGGAACGGGCTCACGTCTGCAGGCCTCCGCCGTCGAGGACGAGCGTCTGGCCGTTGATCGCCGCCGCCTCGGGCGAGGCGAGGAAGACGACCGCGGCCGCGACCTCGCTCGGCTTGAGCAGGCGGTCGAGCGGCGTCATCTTCTCGAGCGCCGTTTGCGCCTCTGCGGCCGTGCGGCCGGTCTTGTCGCGATGATGTTCTCGACCGTGCGCTTCGTCATGTCCGTGTCCACATACGCGGGACAGACGGCGTTCGAGGTGACGCCGGTTCCCGCGACCTCGGCGGCAGTCGCGCGCATGAGCCCGACCGCAGCGTGCTTCGACGCCGTGTACGCGGCGGTGTAGCGCGCGCCGACGAGCCCGGCCACCGAGGCAACGGTCACGATCCGGCCATCTCCGCGCTCGATCATGCCGCCCAGGACGGCTCGGGTGCAGAGGAAGGCGCCGGTCGCGTTCACGTCGAGGTGCGCGCGCCAGTCGCGGAGCGTCGTGAGGGCGAGCGGCCCTCCGGACGCGATGCCCGCGTTGTTGACGAGCACGTCGACGCGGCCGAGGCTCTCGAAGAACACGCCCACGAGCCGCTCGTCGGTCACGTCGAGCTCGTCGTGGCCGGGCGCTTCCACCCAGTCGCCCGCTGCCGCGAACCGCTCGGCGATCGCCTTGCCGATGCCCTTCGCGCCACCGGTGACGACGACTACGCGACTCATGCGACCAGCGCCTTCCGGTCGAGCTTTCCGGACGGCGTCTTCGGCAGATCGTCGACGAATACGACCTCCGCGCGGGTACTTGTGCGGCGAGAGCCTCTCGCGGACGAAGTCCTGGAGCGCCTGCTCCTCGACGGGCTGCCTGACGACGACGTACGCCCTCGGGATCGTCAGCCCGTTGTGCGCGTGCGCCGACGACGGCGCACTCGACGACGGCTGGATGGCCGACGAGGCAATGCTCGATCTCGGCGGGCGCGACCCAGATCCCGCCGACCTTGATCAGGTCGTCGACGCGGCCGCGGTACCAGAAGAAGCCGTCGTCGTCGCGCTCGAAGAGGTCGCCCGTGTGGACGGTGTCGCCGTCGAACGTTCGCTTCGTCTTCTCGTCGTCGCCCCAGTACGAGAAGCGCGGCGGTGTCGCCGGTGACGAGCAGCTCGCCGGTTTCGCCGACCTCTGCCTCGTAGCCCGGGACGAGCTCGCCCGTCGAGCCGGGTCGCGCGCGGCCGGGCCGGTTCGAGATGTAGATGTGGTACAGCTCGCACGAGCCGATCCCGTCGAGCACCTCGACGCCGAACGTGTCGAGCCAGCGGTCGTGCAGCTCGCGCGGCAGCGCCTCGCCGGCCGACGTGCACACGCGCAAACAGGACATGTCAGGTGCCTGGCACCGGCCCTGTCTGATCGAGTCGATCATCTGCGCCATCATCGTCGGGACGTTGACGAGGATCGTCGGACGGTGCTCGGCGATCAGCTCGAAGATCCGCTCCGGAGTCGTGCGCTCGGGAAAAACGATGCCGCGCCGCCGACGCCGAACGGATAGAGCGCGGTCAGGTCGCGGGCGTAGCCGAAGAAGAGTTTCGGCACGGGCAGCACGACGTCGTCCTCGCGGATCCCGAGCACGCCACGGGCATACCACTCGTGGCTGAGCACCGGGCTGTGCACGGGATGGACGGCGCCCTTCGGTTGGCCCGTGCTGCCGGTCGTGAACTTCCAGAGGCAGATGTCGTCCTTCGTCGTCGGCGCAGGCTCGAGCTCGTCGGACATCGCCCCGAGCCGCTCCTGGAACGCGTCGTCGACGACGAGCACCTGCCGCTCGCCGGCCACCTGACGGATCGCGGCCTCGCGTCGGTCGCGTCGGCCACGACGACCGCTGCATCGGTGTACTCGAGGTAGTAGGCGTAGTCCTTCGGCTGGAGGAACGTGTACGCCTCGGCGGTCACGGCTCCGATCTTCTGCGCGCCGTACCAGAGCGCGACGAGCTCGACGGAGTCGGCGAGGACGAGGAGGACCCGGTCCTGGGCCTGCACGCCGAGCTCTCGGAGGAGATTGCCGCAGCGGTTCACGAGCCGCGCGAGCTCCGCGTACGTCGTCGGTCCCGACGCGCTGATGAGCGCGGTGCGGTCGCCGCGCCCCTCCTCGACGTTCCGATCGACGAACCAGGTCGCGAGGTTCAGCTCCTGCGGCAGGTCGGCGTTCGTGATCACGCGGCGACCTCGCGGATCAGCTCGACGAGCATGTCCGTCAGCGTCTCGAACGTCTCGCGACCCTCCTCGGCGGAGGACTCCGCGGGTGCGCCGCAGTACGCCTCGTCCATGCCCATCGCGAGGAAGTCGGTCCGGCCGTCCCGGATCGCGGCGGGCATGTCCACATGCCGCTCTTCGAGCGCGCTGCATCCGGTCGGCGTGGACGAGCTCGGGCCGGTCGGCGAGCACGAGCGAGGTCTCGTAGCGCCCCGCGTGGCACGAGCCGGAGCGGAACTCCTCCGTCAGCCGCTCCGCATTGCGGCGACGCGTCAGATCGAGCAGCGGGAGCCCGGTCGAGCGCGGAGCGTCTCGACCTGTTCCGGCTCGAAGTGGCTGTTCACGAGGATCGAGCGTGCCGACGGACTCGGCGATCTCGGTCACGAGCGAGCGCAGTGTCTCCTCCGAGATCGAGACCGTCTCCGGGAACGCCGAGCCGTAGCGCGTCACCCCGTACGGCATCGCCGGGCAGGACGAGCACCGGGATCTCGCCCGCGAGCCGCTCCGCCGCGCGTTCGCAGATCCCGACCGAGATCAGCGTGTCGGTCGAAGAGCGGCGCGTGCGGCCCGTGCGGCTCGGTCGCCCCGAGCGGCAGCAGGTGCACCGCCCCATCCGGCACGTCCGGATACGCCAACTCCCCGAGGTTCACGCCCGAACCTCCCCTAGTAACAGACTGTGTTACCAAGTCGGAGAGGGCGCTCGATGTCCGGTGTCGGGCAGGTCGAGGAGGACGAGATCGGCGCGGCCGGCGCCGATGATCGTGTTCGCCTCGTCGAGCGTCGTCAGGTAGCCGCCGACGAGCGTCGGCACGTGCGCCTCGTTACGGACGCGATCGCTGAGCGCGGTCAGGAAACCGCGCCGGTATTGCGGCCTGTCGTCGTGGATCGTCTGGCCCGCCTCGACGTGGATCAGGTCGCAGCCGTGCCCGGCGAGGGCGCGCGCGATCGCGATCCCGTCCTCAATCTGGTTGCCGCGGGGATGCCAGTCCGTGACCGAGAGGCGTACCGCGAGCGGTCCCTCCCACTCCGCGCGCACCGACTCGAGCACGCGCACGGAAACCGCAGCCGGTCGTCCTCGTCGTTCGTCAGCGGCGACAGGTAGCTGCCCAGGAGGTAGCCGTGGGCCATGTCGATCTCCAGCACGTCGGCGTCCGCGTTGCCCGCCGCGGCGACGAACGCGTCAGGACGGCATCCTCGTCCGGCTCGCCGGGAATCGCACCGAACGGCCCATAGGGGCGCTTCGTCGGCGCCACGCACGGGCCAGCCGTCGGCCAGCGGAAGATCGACGCCCCGGCTCCGCGGCTGCGTCGCCCCGCGGCGACCGGCATGAGTCAGGCGGAGCAGGAGCCTGCCCTCGGGTCGGACGACGTCCTCAGTGGACGTCCGCCCCTCCAGGCTGCACCGCCACCGCGCTCTGGACGAGCTCGAAGCGGTTCTCGAACCGCACCCCGCGCAGCTCGAACGGCGAGAACGCCGGCGGAGGCGACACGGCCCGCCCGCCCATCCACGAGTCGAGAGCTCGCGTGAATCGTGGATCCCTGACACCCAGCGTCGCATGCGTGATCCGGCCGCTCCGCGTGATCAGGTTGAACGCGAACTGGATCGGCTCGAGGTGCGAGTAGCTCGCGATGCGACCGAAATACGCGGCGCTCTCGCTGGCCGCGTCCTGCGTGCGCTCCACGTACGGCTCGCGCTCGAGCTCGTAGTCGACGAACGCGGCTTCGAGATCCCAGCGCCGGCGCGCGAGCGCGGCCGCCAGCGAGATCGAGTCCTCCATCGCGAGCTTCGTCCCGGAACCGATCGAGAAGTGCGCCGTATGCGCCGCGTCGCCGAGGATGACGACGTTCCCGCTGTGCCACGTCGCGTTCGTGATCTTCGGAAAGTCGAGCCAGAGCGAGCGGTTCGAGTAGAGCTCGCGCCCGCGCAGCTCGTTCGCGAACAGCTGCTCGCAGAAGCCGAGGCTCTCCTGCTCGTCCAGCTCGTCGAGGCCGGCCGCGCGCCAGACCGGCTCCGGGCACTCGACGATGAACGTCGACATCCGCTCGTCGTACGGGTACGCGTGCGCGTTGAAGAGCCCGTGCTCGGTCTCGCGGAAGGCGAACGTGAACGCATCGAAGACGTGGTCGGTGCCGAACCAGACGTACTTCGAGCCCTCGGGGCGCACCTTCGTCCCGAAATCGCCGAACCGCCGCACGAGGCTGTTCGCGCCATCCGCGCCGACCACGAGATCCGCATCCGGCAGCTCCTCGACCTCGACGCCGAACTCGAGCGCCACGCCGAGCTCGCGGCACCGCTCCTGGAGGATCTCGAGCAGCCGCTTGCGCGCGATCGCGGAGAACGAGTGGCCTCGGGACGAAAGCTCGCGTCCCTGGAAGCGGATGTCGATGCGGTCCCAGCGCGCGAACGTGTCCGTGATCTCGAGGTGCGACTCGGGATCCGCATCCCGCAACGCGCCGAGCGTCTCCTCGCTGAAGACGACGCCGAAGCCGAAGGTCGCATCGGGCGCGTTCGCGCTCGAGCACACGGACGTCTGCGCCCGGGTCGAGCTTGCGCAGCAGGATCGCGAGGTAGAGCCCGGCCGGACCGGCGCCGACGATCTCGACGTTCACGCGAGCGCCTCCTGCAGCCGCTCCAGCTCGTCGATCCCGGGCACGCGTCGGGAAGAGCACGAGCTCGTCACAGCCCGGCCTCCTCGTAGCCGCGGACGTAGTCCTTGACCGCGCGCGCGCTCGTCAGCTGGCCCGCAGCGATCTTCTCCGCGAACGGGCCGGTGAACGCGTAGTAGTCGCGGAGGTACGCGTCACCGCGGTCGGGATCGCCGAACGCGAAGTAGCCCTGACCCCAGAGCTTCGGCTTGCCGGGACGCCCGAGGTCGCTCCACGCGGCGAGCGCGCGACCCGCAGCGTTTGCGAACGCCCGCGGCGGCCCGCCGTTGTGCGCGTAGCCGTCCGCATACCGCGCCATGCGCGCGTAGCGCCGGCCCGCTCAGACCGCCGACGAGGATCTCGATCCCGTCGCGCGAGGGCCGACGCGGTCGCCGTCGACGTTGCCCCGGATGTAGGCCAGCTGCTCGCCGAGCCGCTTCCCGCGGCCCTTGTGCTCGACGCCGGCGACGTCGAAGTCGTCGAGCCGCGCGCCGACCGCGAGCCCGAGCGTGAGCCGTCCGCCCGAGAGCCCGTGCACCGAGGCAGCCTGCTTCGCGAGCAGCGCAGTGGAGCGCAGCGGGCCGATCGCGATCATCGTCGCGAGCCGTACGCGCGAGGTCGCCGCCGCAGCCGCAGCGAGCGTCGCGAACGGCTCGTAGCTGTCGTACGCAACGCGGTCGAGCACCGCAACCGACGAGAACGGCCCCGTCGTCGGCACGCCGCGCCCACTCCAGCAGGAGGTCGCCCGTCGCGCCCGGCACCGTCGTCGGAAGTCCGATCCCGATGTTCACTTCCGCCGAAAGCTTCACACTTTGCGAGGCCATGTGGGAATCCCACTCGTCCCCCTTCGACCTCCACTACGGCCTCGAGATCGACGAGGCCACCGATGAGCTCGTTCGCGCACACGTTCCGGTGCGGGAGCACCTCCTCCAGCCGGTCGGGCTCGTGCACGGAGGCGTCCATGCGTCGATCGCGGAGGCGCTCGCCTCGGTCGGAACGAACGTGGGCGTCGTGCCGGACGGGAACATCGGCCTCGGGCATGTCGAACAACTCCACGTTCCTGCGCTCGATCCGCGAGGGCACGATCCACGCGACCGCGCGCCGCATCCACCGGGGGCGGACGACCTGGGTCTGGGACGTCGAGCTGACGGACGACGAGGGACGGCTGTGCGCGGTCAGTCGCGTGACGATCGCGGTGCGGCCGCTTCGCAGTTGATCCGGATCGTCGTTCCGCACTCGGGCCCGCGTGGGAAGACGCGCCTGGGACACGCACGTGAGGAGCTGTCTCTTGCAATGCTCGCTGACGTGCTCGCGGTAGCGACAGGCGTCGGCAGAACCTGGGTCGTGTCGCCCGATCCGGTGGCGGGCGCGACCTGGATTCCCGATCCCGGCGGCGGGCAGGGGAGCCGCGGTCGAGGCTGCGCTCCGGGAGATCGGCGCCGGGCCCGTGCTCGTGGTCAACTCGGACCTTGCCGTGCGTGACCGCGGACGACCTGCTGGCGCTCGCATCGGCGACGAGCCCGGCGATCGCCGCCGGCCGAGGACGGAACGACGAACGCCCTCGGCCTCCCGGACGCCTTGCTCTTCGCGCCGCTCTACGGGCCGGGCAGCGCCGAGCGGTTCCGCGCGCACTTCGAGCACTCGGTGTCCGTCGACCGCCCCGGCCTCAGGGACGACGTCGACACGCTCGCCGACCTCGAGCGTCTCGCAGAGCGGTGCGGCCCCAACACGAGGGCCGCCCTGGTGAGCGTATGAAGGTCGCCGTCCTCTCCGGCGGCGTGGGCGGCGCCCGCTTCGTCCAGGGGCTCGTCGAGGTCGCGCCGAGTGACGTCACCGTGGTCGGAAACGTCGGCGACGACGTCGAGGTGCTCGGGCTCCACGTCTCGCCCGATCTCGACTCGATCCTCTACGCCCTCGCGGGGCTGAACGACGAGGAACGCGGTTGGGGTCGCGCGGGCGAGTCCTGGCGTGCGCTCGAAACCGTCGGCGAGCTCGGCGGCGACACGTGGTTCCAGCTCGGCGACCTGGACCTCGGTCTGCACATCGTCCGCACGCAGGCCCTGCGCTCCGGCGTGCCTCTGTCGAGCGTCACCGCTTCGGCTGGCCGCCGCGCTGGGGATCGAGACGCGCGTCCTGCCGGCGACCGACGACCGGCTTCGCACGTGGATCGAGCACGCCCGTCGGCGATTTCCCGTTCCAGGTGTGGTTCGTGGCACGAGGACATCGCGACGAGGTCGACGCGGTCCGCTTCGAAGGGCGGCGGATGCGACGCCCGCGCCGGGAGTTCTCGACGCGCTCGCTCAGGCCGAGCTGTTGCTCGTCGCGCCGAGCAACCCCTACGTCTCGATCGCGCCGATCCTGGCCGTCGACGGCAATCCGCGAAGTGCTCGCGGCGCGCCGAGTCCCGGCAGTGGCCGTCAGCCCGCTGATCGGCGGCCGCGCGGTCAAGGGGCCCGCCGACCGGATGCTCGAGCGCCTCGCCGGAGGCACCTCGCCCGCCCATGTGGCCGACGCAGTACGCAGGCCTGATCGACGCACTCGTCGTCGACGAGGCCGACGCGGACGACCTCGACGGCCTCGGCGACGTGCGGCCGATCGTCACGCGGACGCTGATGACGGACCCGGAGGCGCGGAAGCGGCTCGCCGAGGCCGCGCTCGGAGCGGTCGTCGCATGAAGGTCGCAGTGCTCGGCGGCACGGGCGCGTTCGGCTCGGCGCTGGCGCGCGGCTCGTCGAGGCCGGCATCGACGTGACCGATCGGCTCGCGCGACCCAGACCGCGCCGCGGCGACGGCAGCCGAGATCGGACGCCCGTGGAGCTCCTGAACGCCGACGCCGTCGCAGGCGTCGATCTCGTCGTTCTCTCCGTCGACGCCTCGGCCGCGCTCGCAACCGCCGCCGAGCTGGCGGACGCGATCGGCGAGACGCCTGTTCTCAGCGTCGCCAGCGAGCTCCGCTTCGAGAACAGGGCTCCGCGCTGCCGGCCGGCGATCCGCTGTCGCTGGCCGAACGAACGCAGCAGGTGCTTCGCGGCCCGGTCGTCGCGGGCTCCACTCGCCCTGGCGGCGTCCACGCTCGCAGCAGGCAAGGCGGAAGGCGACGCGCTCGTCTGCGGCGACGACGAGACCGCCAAGGCGGCCGCGCTCGAGCTCGCTTCAACGCTCGTCACCGGCCGCGCACCTCGACGCGGGCCCGCTCGCGAACCGCCCGCGCGCTCGAGGGCATGACCGCCGTGATCGTGAACCTCAACCGCCGCTACCGCGGCCACGCCGGCCTCCAGATCGTCGGGCTGTGACCGATCTGACGATCTCCGCCGTGCGCGGGCTGCCCGGAGCTCCGCGAGGACGACGACCTGGCGCGCCTCGATCGCGGAGCGAGCCGAGCTGCAGGACGGCGACGTGCTCGTGGTCGCGCAGAAGGCGATCTCGAAGATCGAAGGCCGGATCGTCAGGCTGGACGACGTCGAGCCGTCGGCTCGCGCGCATGCAGCTCGCCGACGATGGCGAAGGCGATCCGCGCCGGATCGAGGTCGATTCTCCGCGAGGCGAAGCGCATCGTCCGCACGCGCGGCGCGCTGGTCATCGCCGAGACGCCGCCACGGCTTCATCTGCGCGTCAGCGGGAGTCGACGCCTCGAACGCGCCCGAGCCGGGCACGCTCGTCCTGCTGCCCGGTCGATCCGGACGCCTCCGCGGCCCGACTGCGCGATCGGCTGCGCGAGCTGACGGGCCGTGAGGTCGGAGTCGTCGTCAGCGACTCCTTCGGCCGCCCGTGGCGCCAGGGGACGACCGGACGTCGCGATCGGAGCCGCAGGCGTCGAGGTGCTGCGCGACCTGAAGGGCGAGCGCGATCCGACCGGCTACGAGCTGAAGTCGACGGTGATCGCGATCGCCGACGAGATCGCCGGTGCGGCAGAGCTCGTCCTGGGCAAGCTGGACCGAACCCCGGTCGCAATCGTCCGGGGCGTCGACGTCCGCAGGCGAAGGCCGCGCGCAAGCACCTCGTGATGCCTCCGGACCGCAACCTCTTCCCGTAGGGGACGGCCGAAACCTATGCGTTGACGCGGCGTCTTGTCCTCCAGGACGTCCTGCCTCAGCGCCTGCGCGAACGACGAATCGCAGACGACGTCTTCGAGCTCGATCTCCGTGGAATCGAGCAGCTGCAAGCGAAGGTGGTCGTGGCCGTCCGCGCCGTGCAGGATCAGGCCCGAGACGAAGAAGCCGAGGTCGTTCGACGCGGCCGTCGCCTCGTCGACGTCCTCCACGGCCGCGAGGTCGATGTCGGCGTAGATGACGTCGGCATGCCGCGAAAGCAAGTGGCGCACCTGCTGCTTCAAGGCCGGGCGCTGGCTCCGTCCCACCGTCGCAACCGCAGGAAGCCGAGTGAGCGCGGTTTGTCGAGGTCGGCCGTCACCGCATCGCCTTCGACCGGAGCCGACTCGCGCGGGCTCGATCGACAGCCCGACGTTCGCGTAGATGCGTTCGAGCAGCTCCCGATACGCGTGCCGGCAGCGCGGCGTGGCGTGGACGCGCGTCGAGGGGACGGTACGAGCGCAGCGTGGCCGTTCGCCGCGGAGGCCCGCCGCTCCCGAAGCCGCGCATCGTCGTCTGCGCCGGCACCATGCCGAGCTGAAGCGCCGTCTCGTGGTAGCCGTGCGAAGCCTCCGCGCGCTGGCTGAAGGGATGGATGGTGACGGCATCTCCGAACACCGAGGCGAAGCCCTGCTCGGTTGCCGCACCGAGCGTCTGCTCGAACAGCCGACCGAAGAGCCCGAGGCCCCGATAGGCCGAGTGGACAACCGCGGCGCCCGTCTCGGCGGAGGGAACACCGGGACGCGGCATCAGAGCGTGGTGCCCGACCACGCGTCCGTCGTGGACCGCCACTGCAGACAGCAGCTCGCCCGACGCGAGCCCTGCGATCAAGAACCGCGGCCGATAGAAGTCCGCGTGCACGTAGCTCAGGTGGTAGTTCTCGTAGAGGAGCTGGGCGATTGCCTCGGCGTCGTCGGCGGTGGCCGCTCGGATCTCGATCGCATCGGGCAGCTCCGACTTAGCGAGTGGCGCGGCCTCCTCGAGGTGGTGACGCCGCGAGTGATCATCGGCGCTCGAGCGCGCGGGGACATCCGCCACGAGGCGCTTCCCGCCGGAACCGAGGTTCAAGAGCTGGACGCTCTGCGCGTCCTGCGCGATCGCGGCCAGCGCCTCCGGGAGTGGCCCGGAAGACGCCGCCGGCGCTCAGCAGCGGCAGCCCCCAGTCGTGCACGGTGACGTGGACGAGGTCGGCATCCGCCTCGAGCTTCACCTGGATCTCCCCAGGTCGTCCTCGGGATAGGCGCTGGTCGAGCGTGAAGTCGACGAGCCCGGCCACGACCTTCTCGAGCCGTCGTTCGTCGTCTGCGGGAATGCCGCCCGCCGCCGCAAATGCAGAGACGAGCGCCTGCACCAACGACCGCGCGCTCGCGTCGCTGAGGACGGTGACCTTCACCCTCGTCACGGGAAGAGGCGATCTTAAGCCGGTTCGCGTCGCCAACGAATCGCGGGTGCCGCGGAGCCGACATTCCCCGAAGGTGACGCCGCCGGGACGGGGCTATACTCGGAGAGCTACGCGGATGTAGCTCAGTTGGCTAGAGCGTCTGCTTGCCATGCAGAAGGTCGTGGGTTCGAATCCCATCATCCGCTTCCAGGAGAAGCCCCGCTCAGGCGGGGTTTTTGCTTTGAGGGCTCATCGGGCGGTCAGAGCTTCGAGGCCTGATAGTCAGCCTCTAGTCAGCCTTCGCCGTCCCTGGCGCGGTACATGATCCGCCTATGCCCGGAGCCGGAACGATCGCACTCAACCTCACCTGCGCCGAGTGCGCGCCCTGCTCCGAGTCGTGAGACGTGGCGGATCCCTTTCGCTGACATCGGCGAGGCCGTCACCTATTGCCCGGAGTGTGCCGAGGCGGAAGTTCGGTGAGGGTGGGGGCGACCGCGCCGAGCCGCCCGCACCCTCACTTAGTCCTAGCCTAGCGCCACCCGATGACACACCTGCACACGAACGGCCGTGATGTCGGCGATTTGCGCCACTGGTTGGCGCCGCTCTCCGCCCAGCTTCCAGCAGCTGAGCGTCACATCGTCACCGTTGGGAAGGTCAAAGGCCGTGACACCGGTGAGGGTCGCCAGACGGGAGTCGCCTGGGCCGGTGCCGACTGCCTCTCGAACTTCTCCCTCGGAGGGCCCGCCCGTGTTGTTACGGGCGAAGCGTGCTGCACTTGATGACCCAGTCACCGGTTCCACCGGCCTCGACCTCGGTCGTCGCCGCGTAAGCGCCGGGCGTGCAGGTGGAGTGTCATGATGAGATTGCCGGTGGCTCGGCTTGTGCCGGTGATCTCCACCGGGTCGACGTGGAAGACCTTCGTCCGCCCTCGGCTGCACCCAGCTGAGCGGGTCTCGGAAGGATTGCAGGACGATGTCGCAGAATCGATCACCCGCAGCTTTCCCGAGTCGTCCTGGCGGCAGCCGTGGATCACACTGCTTTCGTCCGGGATGGTTGCGAAGGCGACGCCTGCAGCAAGCCCTAGCGTCGTCGCTCCCACCGCGAGTAGCCAGGCTGCCCGGCTGCGCATGTTGACAGTTCTCGAGCATTGAAGGATTTCTCCCTTCCGCAGTTAGTCGGTCATGAGGATCGGCGGCGAGCTCGCCGTGAGGTCGCTAGGCGTTCCGTTCAGCGTTCCGTGAACGGTGAACCTGAAGCCGTACAAGCCATTCGGCTTCGTCCCGTGAGAGTGAACCCAACCCTCGTAGAAGATCGCCGTGTTCTCGCCGGGGAGAATCGCTGGCTGCGTGACGACATTGCAGGGCACTACCGGAGGTTGGCCAGGTCACGGTCGAGGGCCAACGACCAGCGCTCCTGAACCGATCGGTCATGTTCGGGGGCGGGGTGAGTGTCCCCCGGCGCTATACACCGCGCCGTCGACGAGGATGGTTTCATCGATGCTGCTGACGACGCAACGAGTTCGGCCCGGTGGCTCTTCGTCCCAGGCTCATTCGAGGAATGGATTGTCGTTCAAGCCACGTAGATGACTTCCCAGCACCAGGTTGGCGGTCGTGCGCAGTCGCTTCCCGAAACAGGCCGGAAGCGGCCCGCGCTTCGCTGGCAGTCGCGACATGCGCGACCAGGTGGTTGCTGCTGTCGCTGCTCCCAGAGGCGGTTGCTCCGGAGAGCAAGCGTCACCGCTGCGACGATGCCGATGAGACCTCGCGATGCCTCCGAGTCGGCGTCGCGTGAGTTTGGCGCGTCCGGCAGCATTTGAAGCCTCCAGCGTGTTCGCTGTAGTGAGAAAAGAAAGAGCGTGAGCCCGATGCGACTCTGGCGATCGAGCACCGAACGGATCCACGACCTCGCGGCACCCGTCGGCCCGGTGCGCCTGTGCGTGTTTCCAACCCTTTGGGGTCGGTTGGATGAGCCCTCGCTCTTGCGCCCATTTTGCGAATCACCTCCTCCCGGAGCGCTTTCGATCTGACCCGCCGATCGTGCGTCGCCTACCTCACACGGCGCTCCGCGCGCCGCTCATGCGGGTGAGTGGAGCGCCCGGCGGTGGCGAGCATGCGGCATGGCGGCTCTGGTCGTTCCGAGTCGCGTCCCGCTGTTTCTTTGCAATGCAGAAGGTCGTGGGTTCGAGTCCCGCCCCGAGACCACTGAGACCACACCGCGGCGGCGCGGATCGACCTGAGTTGACCCGGACAGCCCGGCTGCGGCCCTTCGCCTCTACCCTGGTAAGACACCGACAGTCGAAGGGAGTCATCCGAAGTGTCGGATCGGAGCGACGAGGCCGAGGAACAAGTATCCCCGCGCAGCGGTGACGTGACTGGAGCGCCTGGCGGTCGTCGCCAGGCTCCGACCAGGCTCCGGCGAGCGAGCGCGTCGGATCCTCGCCGGGGCGCGCCTTACGGCCTCGACTGCGGCCGGTTTTGGGCGGCACAGCGTCTTCCTCGCCGAGGAGGTAGTGGTCTTTGTCTTCGAAGGCCCGGGCATCGAAGGGCTCGTTCGCGACCTCGTCGACGACCCGACCAGCTCGATCCACGTTCAGCGTCTGGGGACCGCTGCTTGAAGGGACGCCCGTGCTTGCGCGGGAGGAGTTTTACTGGGAAGCCGGCCAGCGCCCGGCTAGACCTGCTTTCCGAAGAGCAACGATGGCGAGACGGCACCTCATCTCGGGCTGCTGCTGGCGACGGAAGAGGATTGGCCGACGCGCTTTGCGAACATGCGTCCGCCGGATTGGGGCTGTCAGATACCGGCGGAGAGACGCATGAGTTCTCGAGCGAGCGGATCACGAACGAGCCGTTCGACCTCCGCTCCGGCCGCGCTACGCGCTCGTGATCGACCGGCTCGCGCTGGTGGTACGATCGCCGCGCGAGTGGCTGAAGAAGATCGCGCTGATGGACGACGTCTACCTGCTGAACAACCCGTTCACCTTCCAGGCGATGGAGAAGCACTCGGCCTACTGCGCGATGATGCGGCTCGGCCTCGAAGGTGCCCGAGACGTGGCTGATCCCGCACAAGCTGCCGCCCGACGAACCCGCGCTTCACGTGCACGACGGCCGAGCGCTACAACCTGCCGTTCGACCTCGACGGCGATCGCCGGAGCAGATCGGCTACCCGCTCTTCATGAAGCCGTTCGACGGCGGCGCAGTGGGTCGGCGTCACGCGCGATCGGCGACGCGCGAGGAGCTGCGCGCCGAGCTACGACGAGTCCGGCGAGCGGCTGATGCACCTGCAGGCGGCGGTCGAGGACTTCGACGTCGTTCGCCCGCAGCCTCGTCGATCGGCGCCGAGACGATGGTCATGCGCTTCGAGCCCGACCGGCCGATGCACGACCGCTACCAGGTCGACCACGACTTCCTCGCGCCCGAGCTCGGCGGCGAGGTCGTGACGATCAGCCGCGGCTCGTGAACGCGTTCTTCCGCTGGGAGTTCAACTCGTGCGAGACGATCGTCAAGGACGGCGAGGCGCATCCGATCGACTACGCCAACGCCTCGCCCGACGTCGCGCTGACGTCAGCCTGCACTACTACTTCCCGTGGGCGATCGGCGCTCGACCGCGTGGTGCGTCTCTGCACCGTCACCGGGCGCTCGCATGCGAATCAACCAGACCACGCGCGACTACTTCGAGATCGGCGACCGTGCCGACCTCGTCTACGAGGAGAAGCTCGAGCGCTACGGTCAGCTCGCCAGACACGTACTTCCAGGCCGACGAGTTCGAGGAGTTCCGTGCAACGGTCACTGCCGCACCTCGACGAGCTCATGGTCGGAGTGCGTCAGGAAGCCTGAGTTCGACGACCTGCTCGTCCACGTCGATCCGCCTCGAAGTAGAGCCGGAGCGCCAGGAGGAGATGATCGAGCGCTGCCGCCGCCTCGTCCAGCGATGGGCGGCCGACCAGCTACGCCGCCGGCGCACGTTAGCCGGGTTCCCGGAATAGCTCCTGAAGACGGCGAGCAGGGCCTCCTTCTGGCTCTCGGAGGCGCGTTGGGTCGGCCCGGATCGCAGCCTGCTGCGGCACCCGGGGCCCCGGCCGGCTCGGTCGAGCGCTCCTCGCCGAGGATGACCTGCGTGCTCGAGCAGCTGCTCGGTCGGAGAGGTCGGCGCGCGGCGGCGATCGACTTCAGGACGCGGACGAGACGGCTCGTGCAGCCCTCGCTCTGACCTGGCTCAGGTAGGCGCCCGAGAGGCTTGCGTCAGGCCTGCATGAAGCTCGCGCGGCGAGAGTTGCGCCAGCTTTGCGCTGGGTGTGGATGAAGCTCCCCGAGCGCCTCGATCTGCGCACTTCCACGCGTCTTCGACCATGTGCTGCTGCCAGCGGTCCGGGAGCCGGCACCCGCCGCTGCGGGCGCCGGCTCCGGCGTGAAGCTAGGACGCCTTCGCGGCGCCCTTCCGAGCCGTTGCGGGCCGCGGTCTTCTTCATGACCGGCGCCGTTGCGGCTGCAGGCACGTCGTTCGGCGAACTTGTGCTGCGCGGCGAGCAGCTCGCTCAGGCGAACTCGGTAGCTCGTCCCGGCGAAGCTCGGCGTCGGGCGTCGGCAGTTCTTTGGCGGCCGGCGTACGCAGGGCAGCTCGCGGCACGGCCTTGGCGACGGCCCTCGCTCCAGACGGCTGACGGCCTTTGACGATCGCCTCCTGGCTCTGGCGAACGGCGGCGCAGGATGTGCTCCGCCGTCGTCTGAATCGCGTCGTCTTGCGGTGGTGGTAGGCATAACGGATCCTCTAGGTCGGTGAAGATCGATTCAGTTAAGTATAGCACGCAAGTGCTCGCACTCCGCTTCCGCTGCCTCACTCTCGTCGTGCACGTAGGCTGCCCGGTGCGTCCGCGAGCGTCTGGGTACGACGCTCGGCTCCCGAGGGGCGGCGGCGACCGCCGCTCTCCGGCCCGTGCTCTCGATCCACGCGGCCCAGTCGTCCCACCACGAGCCCTCGTGCTCTGAGGCGCCCGCCAGCCCAGTCGTCCGGATCCGGCGGGTGCTCGTCGCGCGTCCAGTGGCGCGACTTTGGATTCGGCGGATTGACGATTCCCGCGACGTGGCCGGCAGAGCTGAGCTGACGAAGCGGACCTCGCTGGCGCGCAGTAGCTGAGGTCGTCCGGAACAGCCTCGAGCCCCAGGGGGCGATGTGGTCTTCCTTCGCCGCGAGCACATAGGTGTCGGCGGTTACGTCCTCGAGTCGCAGCCGCTGGTACCCGGCGAGCCCGCTGCTCCGCGCGAGCTGCGTTCTCCACGTAGCACGAACGGAGATAGAAGGAGTGCATCGCCGCCGGCAGGCAGGTGCTGTCGGAGTTCGAGGCGAGGATGTCGAACGCTGGCGGCTGCTCGCCCATCAGCCAGTTGCTGGCGACGTAGTTCCAGATCAGGGTCGTTCGCGCGGAGGAGATTGAAGGTGCGCGCCATCTCGGCAGCGTCGAGGTAGCCGCGGCTCGCCATCCGCCGCTCGAGCCGCGGCAATCGACTCGGAATCGACGAAGACGCCGAGCTGGCCCGGCTCGCCGAAGTCGACGAGCGTGTTCAGCAGCGTGGCCGAGCGAACTCGGTCGTCGCTCTGCGTCGGCCAGGTAGGCGAGCAGCATCGCGGTCAGCGTCCCCCGAGGCAGAGGCCGACGATGTTCGCCTGCGGCGGCCCGGTGACTTCGCCGACGACGTCGAGGGCGATCCGGGTCCCTGCAGCAAGTAGTCGTCGAGCGCGACGTCGCGCTGCGTCGCGTCCGCGGTTGCCGGTAGCTGATCGCGAAGACTGTGTGCCCGTGCGTGACCGCCCACTCGGCGGAGCTCCGGCCCGGCGCCAGATCCATGATGTAGTACTTGTTGATCCAGGGCGGGCTCAGGAGCAGCGGCGTCTCGAAGGCGGTCTCCGTCTGCGGCTCGTACTGAGATCAGCTTCCATCAGGTCGTTGCGGAACACGACCTTGCCCGGCGTCCTGGCCAGAGTTGTCTCCCGACCTTGAAGGCGTGAGGTCGACCTGTCGCGGGAAGCCGCCGTTCGAGCGCACGTCCTCGAGGAAGTTGCGCAGCCCCCGCGACGAGGCTTGCCGCGCCCGTGTCGAACGCCTTCTTGAGCGCGGCCGGATTACCACAGAGGAAGTTGCTCGGGGCGAGGGCGTCGACGACCATCTGCATCACGAACTCTGCTTTGCGGGTCTCGCGCTCGTCGAGCCGCGGCGACGTCGACCGAGATCGCTCGCGAAGCGCGACCAGGCGAGATAGCCCTGGAGCAGGCCGTAGTAGGCAGGGTTGCCCTGCCAGGCGGAGTCGGCGAAGCGGCGGTCCGCTGGGGAGCGGGCGAGAACGGGCCGTCGCAGTCGGCCCCAGTGCGCGCGCGAACGTGACAGAGCCGGCCGCGGCCAGATCGCTCAAGTAGCGCAGGCCCGCGAGCCCGGCTTCGAGAGGGATGGCTGACGACACCGGCGCCCGACCCGCGCGAGCGCCCGCCCGAAGACGCGGATCGGCCGGATCCGAGGAGCCGCCTCGGGGCTCGAGCGCCCTGCCGCCTCGGTGGCCGCGGCGCGGACCTGGCGGCTCTGCTCCGTAACGGCCGCCATCGCGTCAGCCGTACACGAACGGCGCGGGCTCAGTCCCGGACGAAACGCAGCAGGCTCGCCGACGCAGCAGGGCTTGGGGCTGCCCTCGAGCTCGAACGTGAGCGCGAGCGCCGGCCTGGACGCCGCCGGCCACCTGCTCCGAGCGAGCTCGAGCTCGACCCGAGGCCGGACGCGAGAGCCGACCGGCACGGGCGCAGGGAAGCGGACCCTGTCGGGCCGTAGTTGATCGTGCGCGGCGTCCTCGACGACGCAGCAGCTCGTCGAGCAGGGCGGGCGCGAGCGAGAGCGTCAGGAAGCCGTGGGCGATCGTCCGCCGAACAGGCCCAGCCCTGGCGCTCGACGTCGACGTGGATCCACTGGTCGTCAGGTCGCCTCGGCGAAGCTGTCGACCTGCTCCTGCGTGATCGAACGCCAATCGCGTGAGCCGAGGTGCGATCCCACGAGCGCCGAGAGGCCGGCGATCGTCGTCCGCGTCGCAGGGCAGGGGCTCAGGCGTCGGAAGGCGGGCGAGGTCTGTAGACATGGAAGGCGGGCGGCGGGGCCCTTGGCGGAGGAAGCCGATCTCTCCGCAGCGGCTCACATGTTCAAGCCGCCGTTGATCGAGAATACCGCGCCCGTAATGTAGCGGGAGTCCGGGTCGGCGAGGAACTCGACCACGCGGGCGACCTCGTCCGGCTCGCCGAGCCGTCACGGCCGGGATCTGTGCGATCACCTTCTCGAGAACGTTCTCCGGCAAGGCCGGCGACCATCTCAGTGGCGATGAACCCCGGAGCCACGCAGTTGACCGTGATCCCTTTGTTCGCGCTCTCGAGCGCGAGGCTCATCGTCAGCCCGAAGAGGCCCGACTTCGCGGCCGCGTAGTTCGCCTGCCCGATGTTGCCCAGTCTCGCCGATCACGGAGCTGATGTTGATGATGCGCCCGTAGCCCTGGCCGATCATCTGTTCCAGCGCCGGCGCTGGACACGTAGAACGCGCCGTTCAGGTTGACGCGCTGATCACGTGCGCCCACTCCTCGGCCGTCATCTTGCGCACGGTGCGGATCGACAGTGATGCCGGCGATTGTTGACGACGATGTCAGAGCCGCCTGTGCCGGTCGACGATTTCTTTGATCACCCGCTCGCAGTCCGGAGGGTGGGCGATGTTCCCTTCCCGACGCCTGGCCCCTCGGCTCTCGTGCGCCTGCAGGAACTCGTTCGCCGCCTGCTCGTTGCGCGAGTAGCCCGCCGTCACGAGGCACGCCCTGCCTCGATCAGCCGCTCGCAGATGGCGAGGCCGATGCCCTCGTACCACCGCCTGTCACGAGCGCCACCTGCCCGGTCATGTCGGCCATCGCCACCGGAACGTACCGCATGAAGGCCGAATGCGGGCTAGGAACAAGGTCGTCGTGGTCGCGCGCGAGGACGACGACGAAGCGATGCTCAACCATGCGCTGATCTAGGGCCGGCGGTCGCACCAGGCGTAGGCGCAAGCATTTGGCGGCCTCTTGTGCGTTCAGGTCGACGCTGCTTGATCGAGCCGCCCTTCGCGGTCTGCTCCCGAGGTGGCGTCGCGGTCGCGGGGAGGGCCGCCATGCCAGTCGAGACACAGCGCCGTGGCGTCGTCGCGTAGCTCACCGCCGCTTGCCTGGAGGACCGCCTGGGTGAGGTGCTGCACCGCCTCGCGCGCGTGCATGTCCATGCCTGCGGTCAGAATGGCGGCGATGTTCATGCGCGGCGGCGTCGCGCTCCAGCATGCCGTCGGTGACGAACATCAGCCGGTCGCCCACCTCCAATGGCAGCGCTTGCACCCGGTAGCCGCGTCCGGCCTGCAGTCCGAACGGGCGGTCAGCCTCCAGACGAACCTGCCTCGACCTGCCCGGCCCGCAGCCGGAGCGGCGGAGGATGGCCGGCGTTGACGATGCCCGCCGTCGCACTCGGCCAGGTCAATCCGCACGAGCAGGCCGGTAACGAACTGGCTCTCGCCCGCCTGCTCGGCCAGCGCATCATTCGCCAGCCGCGCCTGCTCGGCCAGCTCCACCCTCGCCGGCGGGCGTTGCGTAGAGCCCCCGACCAACACGGTCGCCAACAGCGCGGCATCCATCGTGTGGCCCATCGCGTCGGTCATCGACACATGCAACGTGTCTCGCTCCAGCGAAAAGTCGAAGGTGTCACCGCCGATCTCACCCGCTGGCTGCAGCCAGGCGGCGAGCGTGAACTGCCCGGCCTCGCAGGTAAAGGCACCAGGCAACAGCCGATGCTGGATCTCCGCCGCCAACGACAACGGAACCGAGCGCTGCCCCCACTCGAAGAGATCGGTGTACCGGCGGTTCGCAATCACCACGTACGCCAGGAAGTGCGCCGCCAGAGCCACATCGGCCACCGTCTGCTCAACCGGGAAGTCCTCCAGCCCCAACTCCAGAACACCGACCGCTTCACCGCGGCTGGTCACCGGCGCGAACAAGCGAGCGCCGCCATCCTCGACGATCACCTCGACGGCCTGGGCGGCCAACGCCCGCCCGTGCGGCGTCCCAACCAACGGCACCCGCTCCGCAGTCTCCGTCCCCTGCAACCGCAGTGCCCCTTCCCGCCCGAGTGGCCCAGTCGGATCAGCGACCGCCCACTGAAGTCGGCGATCAGGAAGCTGACCTCGCGGGCACCGATCGCCTCCGCCAGCGCGGCGGCGAGCACATCGACCGCCGCGACCGGCGGGGCCGCCTCGACCGCCGCCAGCAACGAATTCAAGTTCAGAGGGCGATTGCCGACCCTCACCCATCTCGCCTAATCCCCTGCAAAGCCCGCGGCCGCTGTCCGGTGCCGGTAGGATCGCCATCGCCCGACTCCTCCTGTCGTGGAAGTTTCGATCGCCGACCTGGGCGCTGAGGTCAGCCAGCTGCTCCCGCGTGCGCTATTCAGGGCGCATCTTCGCGGGGCCGGATCGCTCCTGGCCCCGCGGGGCCGATCCGCGGCGCCGGCGGTTGCGACGCCGCAGCGGTAAGACTAGCGCGCATCCGCAGCCGGCACCCGGCGCCACCTGAACCGCGCTAGATTTCGCTGAGGATGGCTGAGACCGAGACTCGGCACCTGCGCGTCCTGATCGCGAACGAGAAGCGGGAGCGGCTCGAGCTGCTCGCCCAGGTCGTGGCCGGCCTCGGGCACGAGGTGATCGCGCGCGAGATCTACGTCAAGGAGGTCGGGGCGGTGACCGCGAGAGAGCGGCCCGACGTCGCGCTGGTCGGGCTCGGCCTGCACTCCGAGCACGCGCTCGAGCTGATCTCGGAGATCGTCCGCGAGGCATCCTGCCCGGTGATCGCGCTGCTCTCGGCCAGCGACCCCGCCTACGTCCACGAGGCTGCCAAGCGCGGCGTCTTCGCCTACATCGTCGACGGCAGCCCGGAGGAGCTGCAGAGCGCGATCGACATCACCCTGCAGCGCTTCGCCGAGTACCACAGCCTGCAAGGCGCGTTCGGGCGCCGGGCGATGATCGAGCAGGCGAAGGGGATCCTGATGGCCCGCCACGCGGTCGACGCCGACCGAGCGTTCGAGATGCTGCGCGACCACTCACAACACAACGGCCACAAGCTCGTCGACGTCGCCCAGGCGATCGTCGACAGCCACCTCCTGCTGCTGCCGCCGCTCCGCAACCGGCGCCGGCTCCCGACCGCCCGGCGTAAAATCGACCCCATTCGCCGCCGGCGCGGTGTTACGCTCTTTCTTAGCAGCGCTCAGCATTGGCGCAGCGAGTCATCGCGCGGGCCATAGCAATCGGCGCCGCGAAAGGTCCACCCTCAGCAAAGTGGGTTGGAGCAGTACCTGGCCGACCACAACGCCTCGGTCGGCGACGGAGCTTCGACCCTGGAGGATCTGATGGTGGAGATTCGCGTCGCCGTTGCAGATGCCGCCGGCGCGCATGGGCTGCCACGGCGCGGCCGCGCTCGTCCGCACGCGCGATCCTCTGGGATCCTCCGAATGGTTCCGATCGCGAAAGTGTCTCTTGATCGAAACAGTCGCAGTCCGTCCCGCGGTCGTCGTGGCCGGCCGGCGGCACCGTGGCGCGGTATCCGCCAAAGTCCGCACCGTCGGAGGCTCCTCGGTGGACTCGCGTTCAGCCTTCCTCGCTTGGTGCGTGTGTCCTCGTCGCTCGACAGCTGAGCGACGCGAGCTGGCTCCTGGAGGGCGCGCATCGCCTCCTTGGTCTTCCTCGCCGGATGCTCCTATCTCGCCAGCTTCGGCTTCCGCGCATTGGGATGGCACCTGCCGTTCCCCAGCCGCGAGCGCCCCGACCGCGCCCGCTGTCTCGCGGCCTGCGGGGCAGCTTTGCCGCTGCCAGCGGCGTGGTCCTGCCCTTCCGGCCTCGATTACGTCGTGAAGATCTCCCACCCTGCGCCGGCTCGGCGGGGTGCGGCTTCGGGCTCGAGACGATTGCCGTCTCGGATCGCCAGACCCTGCGGCATGGTCGGCTTGCAGCGGCGATGCTCCCGCTGGCTGTTGTCTCCGCCCCTCGCGACGGCGGGCCCTTTGGCCCTCCGCGCGCCGCTGATCGTCGTCGTGCTGTTCTGCATCGGCTGTCTCGGGATCCTGACGCTAGGGACAGCGGGTGGCGCGGCCCGGCCGTCGGACGCTCGCAGCGGCTCCACAACGTCTACCGGCGCGTCGCGGACAGCACGCAGGTTGTCGCGGGAGACGCTCGTGGTCTGGAGTCATGCTCCTGGGCCGCGCTGGACGTCGCGCGCCCTGGGCAGCGCTCTCCCGCTGAGCGCCCTCGGCGTCCGGTTCTCGCCAACACTGGCGCTGGTCGTCTCGCATGAGCGCCGCGACGGCAGTGCCTTCCGATCACGGCCGGTGGAGTCGTCGCCGGAATGGGGACGACGGCCGGGGCGTTGTTCACGCTCGGCGTCTCGCACAGAGCGTCGCGGTCAACTTCGCGCTTGCGTCCGGCCTTCCCCAGCTGACCGGCGCGGCGCTGGCCGCGACCGCGCTTCGGACCGAGTGATCGCTTCTTCTCACGTTCCGCGCACGCCGGCCGCCCGCCGCCTTGATCCCAGCTACCGTGGCGGGACAACGAAGGATCAGCGCCTTCGCCACGCCGGACGAGGCCGTCGCGCTAGCCCGATCCATCGACTGGAAGTCCCGCTCTAGCCGGACTGATGCCGACGCTGCTCCCGCGTACGCGGGTGAGTGAGGTCGGCCCCGCTATCCGTCCCGCTCTCGCGTCCTTCCTCTCGAACTCCCGCTTCGGCGTACTCGCGCACGGCGCTTGAGGGTGAGCGCGAGAATGGAAAACATCTCCGTCTCCTACGCAGATAACGGTAGAGAAACGTAGCCCTGGCTAACTCTTACGTTGTCACGAAGTCTGTTACGGCACGTGGTGCGCAAGGTTCACACGGAAGCCGTCGAGGCTCCGAGAATCCCTCAGACTGTCGACTGTCAGCATCCTGGGCCGTCGCCCTTTGCGGGAGCGCGCTGCCGGGACAGGGCACGCTCCACCGCCCGACTGAAGGGAACCACTGTATGTCGGACTCTGCTCCTCCACCTGTTACCGCTAAGCCCACACGGTAGGTCGGCTCATGTGCGGGATCGCCGGATACAGCTTCTCTCTCGAGAGCACCGTCGATCGGACGGTGGCCGCCCGCGCACTGCTCGCAGGCATCGCCGAGCGCGGGGCGGACTCAGTGGGCTTCGCCTACCGCGGCGACGACTCGAAGGTCACGGTGCACAAGCAGCGCACGGGCGCAAGCGAGTTCCTCGACCGCATCGAGGTGCCCCAAACCGCTACACAGCCCTCGTGCACGTCCGGGACTACACAAAGGGTCATCCGCGTGTCCTGGCCAACAACCATCCGATCCGCCACGGAGCGGTCGTCGGGATCCACAACGGCACGATCGCCAATGACGACGAGCTGTTCGCAGCCCATGGCATCGCGCGTGCCGAGCCCAGCATGACCGTCGACTCGGAGCTGATCTTCGCGCTCGCCGAGCAGTTTCGGGACGCACCGCCCACGCGCTCGAGCGACTGGTCGGCTCGATGGCGACGGCCTGGCTCGACGAAGGCCGGGAGGAGCTGCTGCTTGCCCGCGGGATGGGCCGGCCGCTGTGGATCGGCACCTCGACGCAGGAGCTCTTCTTCGCGTCGACGCGCGCCGCGCTGGACTGGTCGAGGAGTATTCGTCCGTCAAGCTCCGCAAGCGCGAGGTGCGTGAGGGATCCGTGCTCGCGGTGAACGGCGGACGGATCGTCGGGCGGGACTCGTTCCGCCCGGACATGTCATTCGAGGAACAACCTCTGCCGGCAGTGCGTGCGCCGAACGAGGCTCGCGCGAGCCTCGCACGACTCGCCGCACTGCACGCCATCTCAGGAGCGTGTCGGTGGACGCGGTCTCCGTGCCGATGCAGCAAGTTAAAGAGCCCCGCAGGTGCGAGGCTTTTCTCGTATCCGCTTGGTTGCCGGTGGCTAGGACGCTTCGTCGTCAACCGAGTTCCAGCTTGGCGGCAGCGACTGGAGACGGCGGGCTGTCGCGTCGGCGTGTAGCGTCAGCGCGTGCGCTCGAGGCCGAGGCGGCGGAGCGAGCGTTCGACCTCGGGCACGCGTTGCTCGGATTCGGTCGAAGTCCTGACCCGGAGAGCGATAGGAGCCGCATCGGTGTCAGCGCCACGACCGTGGCCGTCCGCTGCCCCGTCAGGAGGAGCCCGATCTCGCCGAACACGTCGCCTGGGCCGACAGACTCGTTCGCTTCTCCGCCTTCCTGCAGAACATCGGCGTCTCCCTGCTCGACGAAGTAGATGGCGGTTCCGTAGTCGTCGAGCGTGATGACATTGGCGCCGGCTTCGACCTCGACCTCGCTCATGGAGGCCGCGAGCACATCGAGCTCGTCCGCAGGAAGATCGGCGAAGTCCGGAAATGCTGCGATCCGACCTCGAATCCACGACCCGCGATCGTGCCACAGAACCGGGGCTACCCCTACCACATTCCTTCGCGAGCGGGGTGGCGAAGCGTGGGACGACCTTCGTCTCGCCGAGCCAGGACTGCAGCCGCTCCGCTTCCGCCTCGATCAGCGCGAACGGCGTCCGCGCCCACGTCCTCGAGGAGCCGGTACGCGATCTCTCCGTCCGTGCGCCCAGCCCAGCCGCCGACGACGCGGCCGTTCCACCAGACCGTCGGGCCCGCGTTCCCGTTCCGGTCGAACAGCGCCGGCCCGTGCTCGCCGAGATACCAGGCGCGCTCCTTCCAGCCCATCACGGTCGGGTCGAGCGACGGGCAGCAGCGCGGCCCACGGCTCGGGCTCAGGCTCGGGCTCGAGGTCGTCCAGGCAGGACGAACCCAGGCGCGCCGTCCAGGTCGACCTCGACCGCACCGATCGCGTCGAGGGCTTTACGCGCGTCTGCCGCAGAGCGTCCACCCGCTCCACCACTTGAGGTCGGCGACGGTCGCCGGGCCGAAGGCGGCGAGCCAGCGCGACGCGAGCTCGGCGCGCGCGGCTTCGGGCTCGAGCGTCGCGAGCGGCGCCTGCGAACCACGACTGCCGCCGGCGACCAGCACCACTGGCTGCTCGTCCACGCTCCACGCGGACGGCCGCGCACGATCCGTCCCTCGGCGGCGAGCAGGAACAGCACCCAGGTCGTCATCGCCCGTGCTTGCTCGCCCACGTCTTGCCCTCGCCGAAGTGCGATGCTTCTCGCGCAGCAGCGGGACGTCGGCGGACAGCTCGGCCGCGATACGCCTGCGCCGCGAGCCTCAGAGCGCGCGCAGGGTCGCAGCGCCGCCTCTTCGAGCCACGCCCGGCCGTCCGTGGCGATGCCGCCGCTCTTCGATCAGCTTCGCGTAGCGCCTGCGCGACGCGGCTCGGCGATCGACTCCGTGCAGGCCGCCTTCACGACGGCCGCGAGGTCGAGCGGAAGGACGAACAGCGTCCGCCGCATCCCGATCATCCGCAGGACGCTCCGCTCCTCGTAGAGCGCGCGCTCGAGTCCGACTGCCTCGACTCCGCGCGCCCGCGCCGCGAGGAACACCGTCGCCGGGTCGGTCGCGTGCAGGCCCGACCAGTCCGCCCGCGAGCTCGACCGGATCGCGAGCACCGCGAGCCGCCGGCCAGGAAGTGCCGCCGCCCGAGCCGCGCGCGGCGCTCCTCGACCGAGAATCGTCCGCACGCTCAGGCTGCCGGCCGCGTCCAGCGCCTCGTTCACGAGCCGGTCGGCCAGCTCGTTGTGCTCGCGCCGCACGGCCGTGTAGCGCACCTCGCCGATCCGCGGCGAGGTCGCCGGCCTCCTCCCACAGCGCGCGCAAGGTGTCCTTCTTGATCTTCCACTCGCCGCGCATCTGGTGGACGACGAGCTCCGAGTCGGAGACGACCTCGAGCTCGCCCACGTGGAGCTCGGCCGCCTTCCGGAGGCCCTCGACGAGCGCCCGATACTCCGCGACGTTGTTCGTGGCGACCCCGATCGTCTCTGCCGTCGCGCGGCGAGCACCGGTTCCGTCCTCGGCCTCGAGCACGAACGCGTAGGCGGCCGGGCCCGGGTTCCCGCGGGCGCCCGCCGTCCGTGAAGAGCCGCGCCTTCACAGCAGCGCGTAGAGGTCGAATGCCGGCTCCTCGTACGGATGCGCAGCCCGCAGCGCCCGCACGACCTCGTCCTCGCGGTCGGCCGGATAGACCGTCTCGAGCCGCAGCTCCGGAACGCGCTCCTCGCGGCCGCGCTCGCCGATCGTCGGATCCGTGCCCTCGCCGCCGAAGAAGGTCCCGGTGCCCTCCGTGTACCACGAGCAGCGCTCGTAGTCCCCGATCCGCCCCGCTCCGGCGGCGAACAGCGCGTCCCGCACCGCGTCGAGTGACTCGGCGCGGCACGAAGACGACGAGCTTCCGGTTCATCCGATGACTTTCGCAAACTGGAACCCCGCACGCGACTGTGCTTCAGTCGCCCCGACCGACCAGAGGAGGCGGCTCGTGAGCATGAACGACTAGCGGCAACACCGGCCCGCTCGGACAACCGCGCGGAATCGGCTTCGGAATCCTCATGTTCATCATCACGCTCGAGCTTCTACAGCTGGTACTGGGTCTACAAGACCCAGGAGGAGATCGAAGCAGCACACCGGCGACGGCCTCGGCGGGGTGCTCGGCCTCGTCGTCTGGATCATCATCGGCGCGCGTCAGCGCCTTCGTCATCCCGTCGGAGATCGGAAGGATGTACCAGAAGGACGGGCAGCATCCGCCGGTGACCGGCTGGACCGGGCTTTGGCTCTTCCCGGCGCGATCCTGATCATCCCGGCGATCGTCTGGTTCGTGAAGGTGCAGGGCGCGCTCAACACGTACTGGGGAGCCGAAGGCGTCCTCAGGAGCAGCCGCAGCTCCGGCCGAAGCCTGATCCGTCACGCCCGCGGGACGCGGCGTCGACGCGGCGGATCCACGCCTCGAGCCTGGGGTAGCCGGCCGTTCAGCGCGAGGTACTCGCCGCAGGATGAGGTGGAACTCCTCGGTGTCGGCCTCGTCGAAGATGAGCCCGTACTTGAGGAAGGGAAACGCGGCGCAGTCGGCCGCCGAGAACTCGCCGAAGAGGTAGTCGCGCCCTGCGAGCAGTCGCCTCGGAGAGCTCGAGCGAGCCGGTGAGCTCCCGCGCCGAGCTCGTAGATCCGCTCCGCATCCGGCTCCGCTCTTCGCGCGCTCGGCCTCGATCTCGTTCGGAGGCCGCTTCCAGATCCGGTTGAACCAGTCGAGGAAGACCTCGGAGCTCGGCAGCGGCGTGCCTCGTCCCGCGGGAAGAGCGGCGGCTCCGGCTGCAGGTCATCGAGGTAGCGGAGGATGACCGTCGAGTCTGCGATCACGAGCCCCTCGTGGACGAGCACCGGGACGAGCGGCTGGCCGCTGAGCGCGCTCGACTGGGACTGCGGTCCGCCGCGTCGACGTCCTCCCACTCGACCTCCAGGCCCTTGTGCGCGAGCGCGAGTGACACCGCTCGACGTTCGTAGAGAACGGAATGCGATAGACGCGGAGCACGCCCGTCACGTTAGCACCCGCGGCAAGCCAGGCTCTCGATCTCGCTCGCGGACTTGAGGCGCACCGTCTGACTAGCGGCTCAGGCGCTCGCTCGTAGCGGCACGCCGCTGCCCGCGATGCGTCTCGCAGCGCGCCAGAGGAACGAGCGAGTCGCGGCTGAAGAGACGCACCGCGCCAGGTCTCGCGGTTGCCGCCCCAGAGCTCCGTCCCGCTCGCGCATCCGGCGAACGTGTCCGACTCCAGAGCCGGCGGAGCGTCACCCGCAGAGGCAGGATCGAGCCAGACGACGAGGTCCGCCCGCTCGAGCACGAGGTCGCCCAGCTGGCCGGTGTAGTTGCCGTCGACGATCCAAGCATCGCCGGAGATCGCGCCCTCGACCCGCGCGCGGAACTCGTCCCGTGGGCAGGCAGTCCAGTTCGGGCCCCAGTGCAGCGCGTCGAGCTCGACGTACGGAAGGTCGTGCATCTCCGCGAGCCGGCGCGCGACGGTCGTCTTGCCGGAGCCCGATCGTCCCGACGACCGCGATCTTGGTCGGCACGCTACGGCGTCGAGCCGGTAGAAGCGGTAGAAGTCGTTCTCGATCGGCAGCACCTCGAAGCCGCCGAACCCCGCCTCCTCGCGCGTAGCGCCGCACGGTGTCGGCGCGCATGACCGTGCCCGTTCCCGCCGCGCCCTCGCCGACCATCCCGACCGGCAGGCAGTGGAGGACGCTGAAGCCGTAGCAGAGCCGCTCGACGTCGTCGCCCGCTCCGGTGAACGTGTCGGCCACGCGCTCGTCGGCGACTACGAGGCAGCCCGCCCTCAGCTGAGCAGGCCGCGGCAGCGCGCGCAGGACGTCGACCGGATAGGACATGTCGTGCAGCGACTCGTGCATGTAGACGAAGTCGTACTGCCCCTGGAGCCCTGCATCGGCGGCGTCGCGGTTGTGGAACGTGACGCGATCCTCGACTCCGCTGCCCGCGAGGTTCTCCTGGGCGGCCGCGATCGACGCCTCGTCGAGGTCGATGCCCGTCGACCTGCGCCTCGGATAAGCGCGCGCGATCGCGATCGTCGAGTAGCCCTGGCCGCAGGCGACATCGGCGACACCGCGCTGGAGGATCCGCCTGGAGCCGCTCGTGCAGCTCGGAGATCGTCGGGAACCACTCGCTGCCGAGCAGGTGCTCGAACATCGGGCGCGTGAACTCCGCCTGACCCTCGTGCAGGTCGGCGCCGTAGTCGCGCGTACGGGACGCCGTCGCCGCTGCGGAACGCGGCGAGCACGGCGTCGATCGGGCGGACGCACGCGACGACGAGCTTCCCGACCGGCGCGATGTAGTTGAGGCTCGATCTCGTCGAGCAGCGCCTCGTCGTGACCGGGTGGCAGCGTGAAGCGGCGCTCGTCGTCGACCATCGAGGATCCCCGTCGTCGCCTGCTGCTCGAGCCACTCGCGGACGTAGCGCTCGTTCAGGCCCGCAGCTCCGGCCAGCTCCGTCGGAGGTCGAAGGCCCGCGGTCGGCCAGCGCGCGATAGAGGCCCGAGCGCGCACCCCGAGGTAGACGGCCACGACGTCCATCGCGCCGAGCGTCGCGCCGCGAGAGCCGCTCGACCAGAGCGTCGCGCTGCTCGGAGGCGCCCGGCCGCCACGCCTAGGTGTCGATCTGGGCCTTCTGGAGCTTGCCCGAGTAGTCGACGTAGATCGACTTCCACTCGGTGAAGAAGTCGAGCGCGGCCTGGCCCGCCTCGCGGTGCCCGTTGCCGGTGTCCTTGACGCCGCCGAACGGCAGGTGCACCTCGGCGCCGATCGTGCCCGCGTTGATGTACGTGATCCCGGCCTTGAGGTCGCGCATCGCGCGGAAGGCGCGGTTCACGTCCTGCGTGAAGATCGACGACGAGAGGCCGTACTTGATCCCGTTCGAGACCTCGATCGCCTCGTCGACGTCGCGCACCTTGATGCACCGCGGTCGTCGGCCCGAAGATCTCCTCCTGGGCGATCCGCATCCGCGGGGTCGACGTCGCCGAACACCGTCGGCCGGTAGTAGAAGCCGTCGCTCGAGCCCGTTGCCGGACGCGACCTCGCCGCCGGTCAGGAGCGTCGCGCCCTCGTCCTTGCCGATCGTCGGTGTACGAGTGGATCTTGTCGAGCGCGGCCCTGGTTGATCACCGGGCCGACGTCGGTCTCGTCCTCCCAGCCGTAGCCGAGCCGCAGCTTCTCGGCCTCCTCGACGAGCCGCGACGACGAGCTCGTCGTACACGGCCTCGTGCGCGATCACGCGGCTCGCGGCCGTGCAGCGCTGGCCGCGTGGTGCCGAACGCCGACCAGACGATCCCCTCGACCGCGAGGTCGAGGTCCGCGTCGTCGAGGACGATGATCGCGTTCTTGCCGCCGAGCTCGAGGTGGATGTGCTTGAGGCGGTCGGCGCCGGTCTTCGTGACCTCGACGCCGGTCTCGCGCGAGCCGGTCAGCGAGATGACCGGGACGTCCGGATGCTGGACGAGCGCGTCGCCGACCTCTCCCCCGCCTCCGTGGACGATGTTGACCACGCCGGCGGGGACGCCCGCCTCGATCGAGCAGCTCCGACGAAGCGCTCGCCGAGCGCCGGCGTGTCGGTGGCCGGCTTGAAGACGACCGTGTTGCCGCAGACGAGCGCGGGCAGCATCTTCCAGCTCGGGATCGCGATCGGGAAGTTCCACGGCGTGATCACGCCGACGACGCCGATCGGCTGGCGGACGCTCATGTTGAACTTGTCGCGGAGCTCGGACGGGGTCGTCTGGCCGAACATGCGCCGGCCCTCGCCGCCCATGTAGTACGCCATGTCGACCGCTTCCTGGACGTCGCCGCGCGCCTCGGGCAGCACCTTGCCCATCTCGTGGGCCATCAGCTGGGCGAGGTCTCTCCTTCTGCTCGCTCAGGAGGTGCGCGAAGCGGAAGAGGATCTCGCCGCGCTTCGGGGCCGGGACGAGGCGCCAGTCCTCGTACGCGCTCTTGGCGGCGGCTACCGCGCGTTCGACGTCCTCGGCGCTCGAGCGCGGGAAGACGCCGATCGTCGTCGCCGTTCGCCGGGCTCGTGCTCTCGAAGGTCTCGCCGGAGGCGGCGTCGACCCACTCGCCGTCGATGTAGTTCTGGAATGTCTTCGCGCCGAGGATGGCCACGGCGCCGAGTCTAGCTTGCTTCCGGCCTCGGTCTCGAGGAACGTGCCGGGATCCGCGGGCGCCGCCGGTCGCGGAGCTCGCGCTTGCCGCCGGGTCTGCCGCCGCGCTTGCGTCGGTCCGGGCCGGTGCGGCGGTCGACGATGACGGTCACGTTCGGGTTGTCCTTGTAGTACTCGACCATCTTGTCGAAGAGCTCGGCCTCGAGCTCGCGCGGGATCACGCAGTAGATCACCGTCTTGGTCGTAGAGACGGTTCTAGAGGCGTGCGATCTCCGGAACGACCCGGCCGTCGGCCTCGACGCGCGCGTTCCAGGTCCTGAACGACGGCTCGAGCTCCTCGCAGCTCGTGGCCGCGCTCGGCGAGCCGGACCGGGCTGCGCCGACTCGGGCAGGACGCGGTACTGGTACCAGGAGATGTCCCAGGCGACGGTGACCACGACCTCTGCGTGTTCACGCCCGAGAGCAGGCACGACGCTCGCGTCGCGGCTCGCCGAGGCTCTTGCCGATCCCGCCGACGGTTCGGCGGTACGGGCTCGAGTTGAAGAGCTCGGCCGCCTCGACCATCGCGCGCTCTGGTCGGAGAGCCGGCGCAGGATCGGCTCCGGCGCAAGCGAGTCGTCGGGAGCCGCCCGGCGCGGGTCGAGAAACGCGCCGAGGCTGAAGCGGCCGCTTGCGCGGCTCCTCGTCGAAGCGTCGGCGTCGTCGGGCTGCCTTCCCTGACCCAGCCGTACTCGGCTGCGATCGTCCTGGCACAGCGGGCAGACGTCGAGGAAGTCCTCGCCCTCGGGAGCAAAGCGCATCGTCCGCTCGCCGGTGAGCAGCGTCCGGTCGCAGATCGCGCATACGTCTGCGGGGCGAGTGGTCCTCGTCGACGCGCATCAGCCGGCGACTATAGCCCACTCGGTCCGACCTACCCTGCGTGCTACGGTCTGCGCTATGTGTGTTTTACACTGTAACTTGCTCGGAGGAGTGGCGTGAAGGGTCGGATGGGGCTCCGCGCCACGCCCGCGGACGCCGTCGGTCTCGGCCCGGGCCGCTGGCGGGTCCGGGCGCGGCTCGGAGCGCTTCACGGAGCCCGCCGTCCTCCTCGTCCTGCGCGACAGCCCCGGCCACGGCTACGAGCTGCTGGAGAAGCTCCAGGCGCTCATGCCGGCCGAGCGGATCGACATGGGCAACCTCTACCGGATCCTGCGCTCGCTCGAGCGCGACGGCCTCGTCGACTCGACCTGGGACGACGACGCTCCCGGCCCCGCCAAGCGGGTCTACGTGATCACGCAGTCGGGCCGCCGCGTGCTGGCCCAGTGGGTCGAGGCGTTTACGAAGATCGAGCGCCAGATCGAGCAGTTCACAAAGCGCTACGAAGACAAAGGGGTGAACATGCACCACGGACGTAGACGATTCCATCGTCGCGGCGTCGGTCACCGGTGGTACGAGCCCGAGCGCGTCCTCGAACGCCTCGAGGAGTACCAGCGCGACCTCGAGCAGGAGCTCGCAGACGTCGCCGACCTGATCAAGCGCCTCAAGGAGTCGGAGCCCCAGACGGCCTAGGCAGAGTCCCGCCGCGGAGGTGGCTCGCCCCGCCTCCGCCTCCGGGCCTGCGCTCAGACTTTTGCTTCTTCCCTGTTCCTTCTTCGACTCTTCGATCAGCTTCTGCGCGACGTGGCTCGGCACCTCGTCGTAGCGCAGGAACTGCATGTGGTAGTCGCCGCGGCCTCCGGTCATCGAGGTCAAGCGCCTGGCCGTACGTCAGCATCTCGGCCATCGGCACCTCGGCCTTGATCCGCGTCATGCCCGCGGTCGGCTCCATGCCCTGAAGCCGTCCCCGCCGCGAGTTGAGATCGCCGTTCACGCGACCCGACCGTGTCGTCGGGCACCGTGACGTCGACCTCCATGATCGGCTCGAGAAGCACAGGGTCCGCCTGCTCGTAGGCCTGCTTGAACGCCATCGACCCGGCGACCTTGAACGCCATCTCCGACGAGTCGACCGTGTGGTACGAGCCGTCGACGAGCAGCACGCGGACGCCCTTGAACGGGGGCACCGGCGAGCTCGCCCTGCGCCATCGCCTCCTGGATGCCCTTGTCGACCGCCGGGCGGAAGCTCTGCGGGATGACGCCGCCGACGATCTTGTCCACGAACTCGTAGCCCGGTGTGGCCCGCGATCGGCTCGAGCACGATGTGCGCGTCGCCGAACTGCCCGCGGCCGCCGGTTTGCTTCTTGTAGCGGCCATGGCCACGCGACTCCTTGCGGATCGTCTCGAGGTACGGGACCCGCGGCGGATTGAGGATCGACCTCGACGCCGAAGCGGCGCTTGAGCCGGTCGACCGCGACCTCGACGTGCATCTGGGTCATGCCGGAGAGGAGCTGCTCGCCGGTCTGCGGGTCGCGGCGGAGCTGCAGCGTCGGGTCCTCCTCGCTCAGCCGACGAAGCGACGTCGCGACCTTCTCCTCGTCGCCCTTCGCCTTCGGCGTGATCGCGAAGCTCATCACCGGCTCCGGGAAGTCGAGGCTCGGCAGCTCGATCTGCTGGTCGGAGTCGAGGAGCAGGTCGCCGGTCATCACGTCCTTGAGCTTCGCCGACGGCCCCGAGGTCGCCCTCGCCGAACTCGTCCGCGGACTCGTGCTCCTTGCCCTGGAGCGTGAGCAGCGCGCCGACCCGCTCCTTGCCGTGCGTCCGCACATTGGCGAGCGTCGCGTCGGACGAGATCGTGCCCTTGAGGCACGCGGAAGACGTTGATCCGGCCGGAGAACGGGTCGGCGACGGTCTTGAAGATGAACATCGCGCTGGTCGCGCCCTCGACCTCGATCGGCGAGCCCTTCTTGGCCGGTGACGGCACGCCTTCGACGAGGAGGTCGAGCACCGCCGTCGTGCCGAGGTTCTTCGTCGCGACGCCGCACATGACCGGGAAGAGCTCGCCGCGGGTGACGGCGCTCTTGAGCGCAGACGCGACTTCCTCCGGCGACAGCTCCTGCCCGTCGAGGTAGCGCTCCATCAGCGCCTCGTCGGTCTCCACGACCGAGTCGAGGAGCTGCGTCCGGTACTGCGCCGACCTGCTCGGACAATGCTCGGCCGGGATCTCGCCGGGCTTGCCCTCGCGGTCGCCGTCGGGGCTCGAGTAGCTGCTCATGTGGAGGACGTCGACGATTCCGCTCAGCTCGTGCTCCGCTCCGATCGGCAGGTGGACGGCGACGCACTGGTTCCCGAACTGCGCCCGGAGCTGCTCGAGCACCCGGAAGAAGTCGGCCCGCTCGCGGTCGAGCATGTTCACGAAAATGACGCGCGCGAGGCCGAGCTCTTCCGGCCCGGTTCCAGTTCCTCGTCGTCTGCACCTCGACGCCCATCACGCCGCTGACCGTGACGAGGGCGCCCTCGACGACGTGCAGCGCGGCGATCGCGTCGCCCTGGAAGCTGCGGCTCGCCCGGTGTGTCGATCAGGTTGATCTTGCGGCCCTGCCACTCGAGGTGGCAGAGCGTGTCCGCGATCGACATCTGGCGCTGCTGCTCGTCCTCGTCCCAGTCGGAGATCGTGCTGCCCCTGCTCGACGACGCCGAGCCTGTTCGTCGCGCCGGCCTGGAACAGCATCGCCTCGACGAGCGAGGTCTTGCCTGTGCCGCGGTGACCGACGACGGCGACGTTGCGGATCTTGCCGGGCTCGACTGCGGGCATGCGAGAACTCCTTTCGGCTGGTTTGCGGCGATCTTAGCGAGGGTCGTCCTGGGGTAAAAGCCGTCACGGACCCGGCGCCGACGCGACACAGACATGCGACGGCTTCTGCCGGTAGCATCGACAGAGGAGGAGGCTGGGTGCGCCTTAAGAAACGGGCGCCGATCAGTCGCCGGCGTCTGCGCGACGGTGCTCCCGATAGACGGGCCTTGAGCCGCAGGATCGCCTTCGTGTGCGAGCTGCGAGACGCGCGACTCGGTCACGCCGAGCACCTCGCCGATCTCGCGCAGCGTCAGCTCCTCGTAGTAGTAGAGCGTGACGACGAGCTTCTCGCGCTCGGGCAGCCGCGCGATCGCCTCGCCGAGCGCCTCCTTGAGCTCGGTCTGCGTCGAGGCCGCCTGCGCGGCTCGGGGCCCTGCGTGTCCTCGATCGTGTCGATCAGCGCGACCTGGTCGCCGCCGCCGGACGACGAGATCGTCCAGAGCTCGTCGAGGGCGCGCGATCGACGAGCGCGAGATCTCGGTCAGGCTGTCCTCGAGCTCGTCGGTCGTCGATCCCGAGCTTCTCGGCGATCTCCTCGTCGGTCGGCGCGCGGTGCAGCTTCGCCTCGAGCTCCGCGATCGCCCGCTCGATGTCGCGCGCGCGGGCGCGCACCGAGCGCGGCACCCAGTCCATCGCGCGCAGCTCGTCGATGATCGCGCCCTTGATGCGCGCGATCGCGTACGTCTCGAACTTGACGTCGCGGTCGGGGTCGTAGCGCTCGATCGCGCCGATCAGGCCCGAGCAGCCCGTACGAGACGAGGTCGCCCTCGTCGACGTGCGCGGGCAGGCCGCTGCCGAGCCGCCCGGCGACGTACTTGACGAGCGGCGCGTAGGTCAGGATCAGCCGGTCGCGGATCGCCGCTTGTCGCGGGACTTTCGAACTCTCGCCAGAGGGCGGCGGTTTCGTCGGTCTGGTTCACGCGTAGAGCAATACGGCCCTCGGGCGTCGAATCCTCAGCGTGGGCGACTGGCGAGCAACGCGCGCAGCCCGAATGTGCCGATCCAGCGCGCGAGCACCGCCGCCGCGATTCCGATCACGATCGCCGATCCGCCGGCCTTGATCGCGGTGAAACGCGATTCCGATGAAGAACACCGCGAGGAAGAGAAAGAGCACCCCGAGCATCCGACGATGAGCCGGCCACGCCGCGACTCTACTGGCCGAAGAGGACCGCGACTACAATCGGGACGCAACCCAGGGGCGTAGCTCAACTGGCAGAGCACCGGTCTCCAAAACCGGGGGTTGCAGGCTTCGAGTCTCTGCCGCCCCCTGGCAGCGCGAAAGCCCTCTGGCGCCGGGGCTTTCGGGTCAGGCGCAGATGAGAAGCAGACGCGCTCTGTGCTACTCAGTCCGTGCTGCTCCTGGAAATCCTCTCTGACGTCCCGAGCGTTTTCTTGCCGAGCCCTTTCCTGTCGTGGCTCGAGGCGCACGGCGAACTCAGCATCATCCGGGACGATCGCGCCACAGAGCGTCCTACAAGAAGAGGCCGAGGATCTGCGTCTTCCGGCGGCGTACTGTCCCCGCTGGTCACGCCCTAGGTCTTCAGCTGGAGCGCGCCACAGTAACAAATCCTCAGCCAGCTCGAGGCGGCCGGCTACCTAACAAAGACCAGGGTAAGGACTGACGCAAATCCCTTACGCAGCGTCCACGGTGAGCTCCCGCTACGACACCCCATGCACAACGGTCGCCAAGTCGGCGAACTCCTGCGCGTCCTCGAACCCGAGGATCCCGCCCGGGCGTAAGCCAAACCCGCTCCGGGTCATGGGGTAGCTCGTGCTCAGCTCACCGGTCGTCACCGGCTTCCAGCGCGGGAGAAGTGCCTTCCCGCCTCGGCGGTATCGAAGGAACAGGCAGTGGTAGCCCGGGCGGCCGCTGCGCCTGGGCTGGCAACGCTTAGCGAAGAGACGGCGTCAGGTCTGCGCGATCACGAGCACGACGGTCATGACGGCAAGCGCGACGCCGCCGACGGTGAACAGCGCGACGGTGCGGAACCGCAGCGGTACGTGGCCACCGGTTCGCAGCGCATGCTCCAACTCGCGCTGGCGTTGTGCGCCGACGATCGACAGCCCGACCGCGAGAGACGCGTAGCCGCAGCCGAGCAGAATGTACGGCCATGGGGCGACGTCGAGCAGTTGCGGGGCGAACCGGCCCACAGCGAGCGCCCCGGCGGTGGCGCCCAGCGCGGTGCGCCACCACGCCAGCCAGGTGCGCTCCGCAGCCATCGACGTACGCCGCTCCTGATCGAGATCGGACGGCGACGTCGGAACTGGAGGCGCTTCGTCTGCGGCGTCGGTGTGCTCTGAACCCGGCTGCGGCTGCGCCATAGCGGCATCTAACACGGTTCGATCCGGCGCCAGAGCACGGTGGGCCGCCGTCTGGCGGTCAGCGGACGGCGAGGATGCGGCATGCGGGAGGCTAGCGCGTCATCGCCGCGACGATCACGCGCCCGCCAGCGTCAGGCGGCGAGGGGTCCCGGCCCGAAGAGCAACTCGTGGTCGCCCGCCGCGCGACACGCCCATCCGCCAGATGAACTCGAGCAGCCTGTGGTCGATGCCGCACTCCGGGTCGAGAGCGGCCCGATTGCGCCGTTTCGGAAGGCCAAGGACCTCGAGGAGCCGGGCCACGAGCGCGTCGCCGCCTCCTGCAGGCTGGCTCCTCCACGTCACCGAAGCCGTCCAGGCCGAGGCGAACACGGGCCGTGAACCTCCGAGATTCGTAAGTCCAGGGGTCCAGGTCTCCACCACGTAGAGGTCTCCTTGAGCTACGAAGCGGACATCTTCTCCTGAGCATCGGCCAGAGCCGCCTTCAGCGCCTTGACTCTTCTTGCCTTCCGCCTCGCCGACGACCTTCTGAGAGAAAGTGCGTGACGAGCTGTCGACCTCGACCGCGGAGGAGCGGGGATACGCGATGATCACGCCCGCTCCCGCCCCAGGGGATCGTCTGCTCGGCCTGCTGCTCGATCTGGCTCACCTTCCTGAGTCGCAGCCTCGCCGACCACGGCCCCGCGGCCGCCCCGGATCGCAGTCGCCGGTGAGGAGGGGGCGGCGCCGCAAGGCCGACGACCAGCCCGGCCACCGCCGAGACCTCGCGCCGCCCTTTGGCCATGCGGATCGGTCTGTTTCGACCGGTCGTGTTCCTGGAGATCGCGGGCGATGCAGACGGCGCTGTCGATCTTTGCTCCTGAGTCGAGAAGCGCCTGTACGAGGATCGCCCTCGTCCTTCGTCAGATATCCGGCGATCATCACGTCGGTCGTGTCGCTCATGGTTCCTCCTCGCCTACTGCTTCGACATGAGGAGCTGCACGTGGTTCGATCGATCAGATGAGTATGGTCGTCGTCGCCGATCGTGAGCTCGACCCAGTCGATCTCTCCGTTGAACACCGTCGACTCGACGGTCGCCCCAGGAAGACCGTCGTCCCCAGCTCGAGGCCGATCTCGGAGACCCTCGGTGGCTGAGAAGAGCATCGGCTGAGAACCGCCACGTTCCCTTCGCCAACCTGCTCGCCGTCGTAGTAGAGCGTGACGTCCCCGCCCTTCGCGAATCCTTGCCCTCGTACGCGAACTCCGCGCGGACCTGGTGCTCGCCGCCGGAAGGGGCTTCTCGGCGTCGGTCACGAAGACGTTGATCCCAAACAGGCTGTACGCGAATCGCGCGGCGCCCTCGTGCATGAACAGGCCCCAGCCGCCGCCGGAGCTGCCCGCCACGATCGTGCCCCTGTGGTCCCGTCGGGCACCCGGATTCGGGCAGGACCTGAACGACTTACTCTTGATGCTGAGCATGCCCGCGTCGGGAGATGCGCTTCATATGCCTGGATAGAAGACCTGGCGCTTCCCCTTCACGATCGTCGGCCGCCCGCGAGCCTGCCGAGAAACGCCGACGCGACTGCCTGAGCGGGAGAACGAGGTAATTCTGGTATGCTTCCTCGAGCCAGAGCTGGTCCTGGAGCTCGACCAGCTTGTCCGGCATTCTCGCCGGCGAAAGGTCGTGCGCCTGGCTGCAGTCGCTTGCGCGCGTCGTAGAGCTCCCAGACGTCGTCGTCGAAGGCCGGGCGTCTTCGCGCCGACCACGACTCCACGGCGTGCGGTGCTTGGTGACCGCGCGTCCAGCCCTTGTGGTAGATGCCGCGGTTGCCGAACATCTCGAAGTACTGCGTCGTCGTGGCGCTCGGCGCGTCCGGCGTCGTCGAAGGAGTAGCGCCATGCTCGCGCCCTCGATCGGCATCTGCTGCGACGCCGTTGCACGAACGTCGGCTGCGGGCAGGCCCGGCGACCTCGAGCACGGTCGGGGCGACGTCGATCACGTGGCGGAACTGGCGAGCGCACCTCGCCCTGCCGTCGATGCCGCGTCGGCCAGTGGACGATCGTGCCGTTGCGGGTGCCGCCCCAGTGCGAGCGCGACCTGCTTGGTCCACTGGTACGGCGTGTCCATCGCGTGCGCCCAGCCGACCGCGTAGTGGTTGTACGCCTCCGGGCGCGCCGAACTCGTCGATCTTCGAGGCCATGAACTCCGGCGTCTCGAGCGCGCCGATGCCGTTGAAGCGTGATCATCTCGTTGAAGGTGCCGTGGAGCGTGCCCTCGGCCGACGCGCCGTTGTCGCCGATGATGCACGTAGATCGAGCGTGTCGTCGAGGACGCCGAGGTCCTCGAGCGCGTCGATCAGCCGCCCGACGTGGTGGTCGGTGTGCTCGAGGAAGCCGGCGTAGACCTCCATCTGCCGCGGCGAGCACCGGCTTGAGCTCGTCGGGCATGTCGTCCCAGGCCGGGATCTCGTGCGTGCCGCGCCGTCAGCTCGCAGTCCGGCGGGATCGACGCCGAGCTCCTTCTGCCGGGCGAAGGTGCTCCTCGCGCAGCGCGTCCCAGCCCTGGTCGAACTGCCCTTGTACTTGTCCGACCACTCCGTTGGGCACGTGGTGCGGGGCGTGCGTCGCGCCCGGCGCGAAGTAGACGAAGAACGGCTTGTCGGGCATCAGCGCCTTCTGCTGGCGCGATCCACTTGATCGCCTTGTCGGTCAGGTCCTCGGTGAAGTGGTAGCCCTCCTCGGGCGTCTTGTCGGGCTCGACCGGGGTCGTGCCCTCGTAGAGCGCCGGGTAGCACTGGTTCGTCTCCGCCGCCGATGAAGCCGTAGAAGTACTCGAAGCCGCCGCCGCCGGTCGGCCAGCTGTCGAACGGCCCGATCGGGCTCGTCTCCCACACCGGCACCTCGTGGCACTTGCCGAACTGCGCCGTCGAGTAGCCGTTCAGCTTGCAGCGTCTTGCGCCAGCGGCGCCATCGTGTTCGGCCGCATCGAGCTGTAGCCGGGCGCCGAGGTCGCGAGCTCGGTGATGCCACCCATCCCGACCGAGTGGTGGTTGCGGCCCGGTCAGCAGCGCCGCGCGCGTCGGCGAGCAGAGCGCCGTCGTGTGGAAGCGGTTGTACTTCAGGCCGTCTCGGCGGCGAGCCGCTCGACGGTCGGCGTCTGCGCACGGCCCGCCGAACGCGCTCGACGCGCCGAAGCCGACGTCGTCGATCAGGACGATCAGGACGTTCGGCGCGCCCGCCGGCGGCCGCAGCGGCTCGATCGGCGGGAACGTCGTGTCCGGATCCTTCGGCGTCGTACGTGGTCAGCTCAGTCACCGTACGGCGTGTCCGGGAATCGGCAACATGGAGCGAACGATGCGCCGGTCCGCAGCCATCGCGGGCTCCTCCAGCTTCGCCGGCGCGCCTGAAGCCGTTTCGACGCGTAGGACTGGCCCGACACGCGCCGGGCGATCACCCGCCCGGCGTACCCCACCGCGGCGGGCCGGGCTCGAGCCGAGGTAGCACCGGGTGCACGCGGCATGGCGCGCTGGACCTCATCGACGCCCGGTGCCCCGCCGTCCGAGGGCATGAAGTGGATCGACGGCGGCGAGTTCGCACATGGGCTCCGGACGCCGTTCTACGCGGAGGAAGCGCCGGTCCACCGCGTCGCGGTCGACGGCTTCTGGATGGACGAGCACGCCGGTGACCGCTGCCGAGTTCCGCCGCTTCGTGCCGCGACACGGGCTACGTCACGCGTCGCCGAGCGACCGCTCGACCCCGACGACTATCCCGGACGCCGACCCGGAGCTCGCTCGTCCCGGGCTCGCTCGTGTTCCGCAAGAGCCGCGGGCCCGGTCGACCTGGACGACTTCCGGAACTGGTGGTCGTACGTCCCGGGGGCGTACTGGAAGCGGCCCGGGCGGCGCCGGACACGACGATCAACGGCCGCGACCAGCACCCGGTCGTGCAGGTCGCCTACGAGGACGCAGACGGCCTACGCGACGTGGGCGGGCAAGGAGCTGCCGACCGAGGCCGAGTGGGAGTACGCGGCCCGCGGCGGGCTCGAGGGCGCGGTCTTCGCCTGGGGCGACGAGCACTTCCCCGACGGGCAAGGCCGATGGCGAACACCTGGCAGGGCGAGTTCCCGTGGCAGAACCTGAAGCTCGACGGGTACGAGGGCACCTCGCCGGTCGGTCGTTCCCGCCGAACGGCTACGGCCTGTTCGACATGACCGGGAACGTCTGGGAGTGGACGTCGGACTGGTTCACACCGCACGCATGCCGGACGAGGTCGAGAGCCCGTGCTGCGTCCGCGCAACCCGCGGGTCGGCTCATCCGGGGCGAGCTTCGCGGCGGGACAGCCGGGCTCAACATTCCGCGGAAGGTGATCAAGGGCGGTCCCGCATCTCGTGCGCGCCCAACTACTGCCTGCGCTACCGACCCGCGGCACGCCAGGGCGGAGACGATCGACACGTCCACGGTCGCATCGGGCTTCCGCTGCGTTCTTCCGCATGGGTGACCGCCAGAGTCGTAACGCGTACGCCGGAGGGCGGGGCGGCGCGCTCGGCGGTGGCGGCCGAAGCGCTACGCTCGAGGAGGCGCGACGGACGAGGCTGTTAGCCCGTGAGGCGCGAGCAGCCGGGGTGGGAACGAGCGGTCGCGCCCTTCTCCTCCTCGACTCTGGAGGAGCTCAGCTCGCCCCGGCGAGCCCGGCCACTGCCGGGGTTTCCAGCTCGGCGTCACGCGCTGCGAGAGTCGCATACCGACCTCCGGCGCGCAGCAGCTCCTCGTGGCGGCCGCGCTCGACGATCGCGTCCGTGATCGAGCACGACGATCTGGTCGGCGTCGCGGACCGTCGAGAGTCGGTGCGCGATCGCGATCGTCGTCCGCCCCTCCGAGAGACGGTCGAGCGCCTCCTGCACCGAGCCGCTCGGTCTCGGTGTCGAGCGAGCTCGTCGCCTCGTCGAGGACGAGGATCGGCGGGTTGCGCAGGATCGTCCGCGCGATCGCGATCCGCTGCTTCTCGCCGCCGGAGAAGCGGTAGCCGCGCTCGCCGACGACGGTGTCGTAGCCCTCCGGCAGCGCCGCGATCACGTCGTGGATCCGCGCCGCCTCGCGCCGCCTGCCTCGAGCTCTTCGTCGGTCGCGTCGGGCTTGGCGAAGCGCAGGTTCTCGCGCACCGAGGCGTGGAAGAGGTACGTCTCCTGCGAGACGACCCCGACGAGATCGCGTCAGCGCCTGGAAGCTCAGGTCGCGCGACGTCGACGCCGCCGATCGTGACGCTGCCCGCGGCCGACGTCGTACAGCCGCGCCGCGAGGTAGCCGAGGGTCGTCTTTCCGGAGCCGGTCTCGCCGACGATCGCGGTCGTCGTCCCGGCGGGACCGGTGAACGAGACGTCCTCGCAGCGTCCAGTCGTCGCCGTAGCGGAACCAGACGTGGTCGAAGACGACGTCGCCGGCCGGCGCCGACGTGATCGCATCGGGCTTCTCGCTCGATGTCGATCGGCTGGTCGAGGTACTCGAAGATGCGGTCGAACAGCGCGAGCGAGGTCTGCACGTCCAGGCTGACGCCGAGCAGCGAGCCGACCGGGAAGAACAGCCGCGTCTGCAGCGTCGTGAACGCGACGAGCACCGGGATCGAGACGGCGTTCGATCCGCTCGCCAGGAGGAGGCCGCCGAACCAGTAGACCGCGGCCGGCATGACCGCAAAGCTCGTCTGGATCGACGGCCATCACCCAGCGCCCGGCCATGCGCTGGCGCACCTCGAGGTCGGCGAGGCGGAGCGAGTCGCGTCTCGAAGCGGTCGGCGAGCTCGTCGCCGCGGCCCATCGTCTTGCCGAGCAGGATCCCCGAGACGGAAAGCGACTCCTGCACGAGGCTCGAGATGTCGGCGAGCGTCTCCTGCGTCGTCTTCGCGATCCGGCGGCGCTCGTTGCCGACCCGGCGCGTCAGAAGCGCGAACAGCGGGATCAGCGCGAACGCGAACAGGGCGAGCTGCCAGCTCAGCACGAGCATGCCGACCATCGTCGCGACGACCGTCGTCACGTTCGACGCGATCGAGCGTCGCGGTGTTCGTGACGACGTTCTGGACGCCGCCGATGTCGTTCGAGATCCGCGACTGCACCTCGCCCGTGCGGGTCCGCGTGAAGAACGCGAGCGAGAGCCGCTGGAGGTGCCGGAAGACCGTCGCGCGCAGGTCGTGCATGACGCGCTGCCCGACCTGGTTCGAAAGCAGCGTCTGGATCACGCCGAGCGACGCCGGCGACGATCGCGATCGACGATGATCGCCGCGGCGTTGATCGACGAGCGCGCGCGTGTCGTTGCGCGCCGATCGCCTCGAGCACGCGCTTGAGCAGGAACGCCGGGACGACGCCGAGCGCAGCCGGTGGCGACGATCAGCAGCGAGGACGCCGCCGAGCCGCAGCTTGTACGGCGCGAACAGGCGCCCGACGCGGCGTCAGGTTCGAGCGGCCGCTTGGCCGGATCGGCCGGCCGCTCGGGCGGCTCGCTGGCGCGAGTGGAAGAACATGCCCACGGCGTCAGGGTACGCCCGGCGAGCGACATGACCGCGCGCCGCGGCGCTCACGCGTCGTCGTCTACGCGCAGCCCGGCGTCACGACGGACGTGAGAACGCCCGTCGACCGATGGCCGCGCCGGTCGTAGTTGACGATCTTGTAGCGATACTCGCTGCACGAGCGCGCCGATGCGTCGCGATACCCGGTCGCGCGACCGCGGAAGACGACGACGCTGTTCGATCCGGCGCCACGGGTACCGAAGCACGACCACGTGATCGGGCAGCTCGGCCTCTTCCACACGAGGCTGATCCTCTGTCGTCGACGCCGTCCGTGACGCCGAGGACGTTCGCCGCCCAGATTCGAGGGTCGCCCGTCGCTCTCTTCGCAGGCGCGGCAGTTCGCTGATCGCCTCCGTGCGCTGCGTCGCGCCAGCGCTCTCTGCCGTCGAGGCGCGGGGGGCCGCTCCGACGCCTCGAGCCCCGAGCCGGGGACGACTCCCGCCTGCCGAGGAGCTCTCCGGAAGCCGCGCCTGCCGCGAAGATGAGCGCCGCGAGGACTGCGGTCCGTCGCCAGCGGCGCGGCGCCAGTCGAGCGACGGGTGACCGAGACCGCCGGCTCCAGGTCGCGGTAGGTCTCCGCGGCTCACGCAGCAGGACGCTGCCGCGCACGTTCGGCCAACACAGGGTCGACGAGCGCGAGCTCGGGACTGATCGGCCCCAGGTCTTCGAGCAGCGGGCCCTGGACGACCTCTGGCCACGGCGTCGCCCGGACAGTCTTACAAGCCGTCGTCCGGGTCGGGCGGAGGCCCAGAAAGGCGCTCTTTGCGCGCGCTCTCGCGCTCGGGGCTGCTGACCGACGACCGGCGCCCACCGGCCTCGGGGAGCACGGCCCTGGCTTCAGATAAGCACGACCGCTTGGCGGGTCGGGCGAATAGCAACTGCTCGTCGCCGAGGGCGGGATGCTCATTACGTCGCAAAAAGGACGACAGGGCGCGTGACCCACAGGATACAGGGCCGACTGGGCGACGACCGCGACGCGGCGGCCACGCGGCTCGGCAGCGGGCCGCTGCCCGCGCCATAGCGCTCGTAGGAGCGCTAGCTCAACATGCGCCGTTTGCGATCGCGGACCGCCTCCAACCGCGAGTGGGCGCCGGTTGCGCGCAGCACGTGCCGGATGTGGTTGCGCACGGTCTCCGTGCTCAGGTGCAGCTCCTCGGCGATCTGGGCGGTCGACCGGCCGCGCTCGAGGAGCTCGAGCACCTGACCCTGGCGCGGGGTCAGCTCCAGGTCCGGATGTGCGTGAGGCTCCTCGATCACGTCCGAGACCTGTCCGAACACGCCGAGCGACGTGCTCGCCGCGAAACACCGGCACCGAGCTGACCTCGACGCCCACGCGGCTGCCGTCCGCGGCGACGATCGCGACGCTCGCGTCTGTGACGGCTTTCACTCGCCGACGACCTTGCGCGCGAACAGCTCCCGCGCGCGCTGCTGCGTCCTCCGGGCGCGGCGACCGAGGCGAACTGCCGCCCCCCGGACGTCCCCGACGATCTTCTCGGCGGCCGGGTTCAGCCAGCGGATGATGCCGCTCGTGTCGATGACGTAGCTCGGCATCGCTGACATGCTCGACGCCGCCTCGAGGACCCATCGATTGCAGCGCGGAGAACGGGCACACAGGAGAGTCTGCAGCACGGGTCCAGACAGCCGTAAACGGGCCACCCCTGGAAGCCCGTTTTTACGACCGTGGACTCGGCGGCTCGCGGTAGCGGCGAGCCGGACTTCTTCGGTTGTGCCGCCCGGTGTGGTATCAATGACTCCGGATCAGGAGCATGAGCCCGAAGGCCCCGAGAGCGCAGCGCCGACACCCGCGACGCTCCGGTCGAGTGCCGCCGTCCGGACGATGCCGAAGCCAGCTGGACCGGCTCCTGACCGAGCTGCGCGTTGTGCCTGAGCAGCGCGGTGTGGCGAGCATCCGTGATCGGGCTTCGGGCCTCGGAACGAGGCTGCGTCGGTCTGAACGATTCAAAGAGGCTGGCGCGGAGATCGGCACCGTGAGATGCGCGTCGGTGCGAACGTTCGACGCCGGTAGGGAGATCGGCACTGTGTCGCTGCGTCGGTGCGAACGTTCGACGCAGGTTAAGGGACGTTGACGGCGAAGCGCGGAGCGTGGAGAGTCGTCCGCGTACTTCGGCGCTGGAACCGCGAAGCAGCCAGCGCCATCGCCGCATGGAGATCCGCCCGCGAAGAGCCCGAACGCTACCGCCACGCCTTCGTTCATTGAGTTGATCGTCGTTGCCTGTGCGCTCGGCACGGCGACGCCGTACGACTCGTAGCGCGAGACCGGGCGTGCGACGAGTCGGCGGGAGCCCTTGACCTTCATGACGCCTCCTTTGGTGTGCTGTCGTCATTTACAGACACCGTAGGAAGGCCGGCGTTCCGCGTCGTTCGCCGTCGCGCGACACAGGAAGTGTCAAACTCTTGTCACACATCGTGGAATGGCAGCTGCTCGCCGACGTGCCCGAGTGCGCTGCACGCGCTGCTGACGATCGCGCGCCGCCGGACGTTCTGCGCGCGGCGAGGTCGTCTTCCACCGCGGCGATCCCGCTGACCGCTGAACCTGATCCGCAAGGGCCGGTTCTCGGTTCTCATCGCGACACCGCTCGAGGACACCGCGATGCTCTCCGTGCGCGGGCCGGCGACGCGCTTCGGCAGCTCGCCTGCTCCGGGAGCCTGTCCGCTCGGCGACCCGTGAGCGCGCTCGAGCCCGCGAGAGACATCCGTCGATCGCACCGCGACGACTTCGAATCGGCTGCGCCACGAGCATCCGATCGTCAACGACGTCTTGATCGGGATCCTCACCGACCGGCTGCGTCGGCTCCCGGATCAGCTCGTCGAGGCGTACTACGTACCCGCCGACCGCCGCGTCCTGCGGCGCGTCGTGCGAGCCTGACCGAGCTGTACGGATCCGGCGACGGCGAGGTTGTCGTCCCGCTCACCCAGGAAGAGATCGCCGAGCTGGCTGGGACGTCGCGGGCGACCGTGAACCGCGTGCTGCGTGAGGCCGAACGGCGAGGATCCGTCGAGCTGCGTCGCGGACGGACGGCCGTGCTCGACCTCGACGAGCTGCTTCGACGCGCGGAGCCAGCTGGGGGCTGCGTGCTTGTCACGTGGCCGCGGCCCCCGTGCCGTTCCCGTGCTGCTCCTCGTTGCCCTGGTGGTTGTCGTTCCCTTGCTGGCCCTGGTCTTCGCCGCCGTGGGGCGAGCCTTGGACTTTCGGCGCTGTCCCGGAGGCCTCGCTGTGTGAGTGGTTTCGGTCGCCCTTGCCCCAACCGCGTCGGCTGTCCGCCGCTGACCGGTAGGCGGTGGGGCGGCCCGGAGCAGGCGGCGGTCACTGCCGGATGGAGCGGGCGGCGGAGCCGGTTGCGGCGGCGGCGGAGGCGGCGGCGTTCTGTCCACCACGACCGGGCGGAGGCTTCGGCTTGGGCTTTGGGTTCGGCGACTTGGCGTGACCCGATCCCCGGATCCCGTCGACCGGAGCCGTGCGACGGCGAGGCTGCGGGCCCTGTCCGGACGAAGACAACGGCTGCGCCGCGGAGGCGCGGATGCTGCGGCGCCGTGCTTGAGAGCGCAGCAATCTGCGCGCGCTCCGCCTTCAGCGCTTCCTGGTGGGCGACCCGCGCCGCCTCTGCTCGAGGCCGGTCAACGAGTTGAACAGATCGGCGCCCGGATCGAAGTGGATCGCGGGCGGCGCCGTGGCCAGCACCTGCTCCGGGCCCGTTGTCCAGCGCAGCGCGCCACAGGTAGCCGGCACTCACCGCAGCCGCGACAAGCGCGAACAGCCTGACCGCTTGCGCCGTCACCACGGACAACAGTTTGCAGCTCGCAGACCGGACGGCGGCTAGGCCGCGTCCTGGCATCGGCGAGCTCCACTCGGTTCTTGCCGCGCTCCCTTCGCCCGGTAGAGAGCGCTGTCCGCGGCCCGCAGGAGACCGTCGCACGGACTGCGCAGACTCGCCCGAGCTCGGCGACCTCGAAGCTGGCCGTGACCGTGACCTTCTCCCACGCCGAGCGGAATCTGGAGCTCGGCCAGCGAGCGGCAGAGCCGGTCGGCGACCGTGCTCGCCCGTCGAGCCCGGTCTCGGGAGCAGGACCGCGAACTCCTCGCCGCCGAGCGCGCGGCGACGTCGACGTCGCGACCGCGAGCCCTGAGCAGGTCGGCGAACGCGATCAGCACCTCGTCGCCGGCGTGATGGCCGAAGCGGTCGTTGACCAGCTTTGAAGCCGTCGAGATCGGCGAGCACGACCGACAGCTGCCCGCCCAGCCGCTTGCCACGCGCGATCTCGGAGTGCAGAGCGTCGAGGAAGCGACGGCGGTTGACGAGGCCGCGTCAGCTCGTCGGTGATCGCCTGGCACTGGACGATGTCGTGCAGCCGGCGCGTTCTCGGAGCGCGATCGCCGCCTGGCGAGGAGAGCCACTCGGCGAGCTTCATCGTCTCCTCGCCAAGCCGCCGTCCGGCGGGTTGAGCGACGAGCGTCATCGCGGCGCGCCTCGTCGCCGGCCGAGAGGTCGAACTCGACCAGCGCCTCGCGTCGCCGTCGAGGTCGCCGACCCAGCCGACTTCCAGCAATACGTAACTGAACGAAGTACA
>ERZ1370068.7134-contig-6070_pt1 | contig 94996 bp, 96 predicted proteins | sample MGYA00561227_ERZ1370068 | MGnify/ENA primary metagenome ERZ1370068 (study PRJEB38410, sample SAMEA6850437) | metagenome | study: Metagenomic assessment of the ecological functions of the soil: analysis of the soil microbiota associated with the...
CGGCATCGTACTAGCCGGTCTTTATCCCACCACCTGGACTGCGTGGCGCCGGCGTTGTCCTACCTGCCGGGATCCGTCGTCACATGGACGGGCGATGCGAACGTCCGGTCGGCACGCTCGCTCCGTGATGGGGTCGAAGTCGTGGGTCTGGCGTTGTGAGATCAGCGGAGGGATGATCATGGACAAGCTCAAAGGTGTGACGGTGGCGATCCTCGTCGACAACGCGCGGGCCTTTCTCCGCCAGCATCTGGTGGAGTCGGGCTGTCGCCCAAGGAGAGGGAGACACGGACATGAGCGACATCGAGATGATTCGTTGCCCCGCGTGCGGCGCCGACAACCGGGTGCCGCTGGCCAAGATCGAGCAGGGCCGTGCGCCGGTCTGCGGACGGTGCAAGGCGCCGCTGCCCGTGGGCGGCAAGCCGGTGACCGTCACCGACGCCACGTTCGCGGCGGAGGTCGAGCAGTCGCCGGTGCCGGTGGTGGTCGACATGTGGGCGCCCTGGTGCGGGCCGTGCCGGATGATCGCGCCGGTGATCGACGAGCTGGCGGGGCAGATGGCGGGGCGCGTGCGATTCGCCAAGCTCAACGTGGATGAGAACCCGGCGACGGCGTCCCGCTTCAGTGTCCGCAGCATCCCCACGCTGCTGGTGCTCAAGGGCGGCCGCGAGGTCGATCGCATCGTGGGGGTCGAGCCCAAATCCGAGATCGCGCGCCGGCTCGCCCAGTTCACCGGCTGATGGCCAGCGTGGCTGGTCGCGCCGTGTGTCAGTACGTGCCCGTCACATGGCGCGCCGGAATCGGGCAAGTGACTTACGCGACACTGGCCTGCGCCGTCGACGGATTGACTCGCCGCGGCTTCACGGAGGATTTCCGCGCGGTCGACGGCCGGCTCCGCGCGCTCGGCGCGGGACAGACGTTCGCCCCGGCGGACTTGCTGATCCGCGAGTTCCACCGCTTCGAGGGCATCTCGGACCCCGACGACATGGCGATCGTCTACGCCATCGAGAGCAAGAGCGGCGTCCGCGGAACGTTCGCGGACGCGTTCAGAGTCTACGCCGACCCGGTGACGGCGGCGGTGCTCGGCGCGATCCCGATGCGGCTTGCATAGCCGGGCAGCCGAGGACGACGGGCATCCCCTTCGCCGACGGACGCGCGGGCGCGCCGACGTCGGCGGCTCCGCCCGGATGCTAGGATGTCCGGCGGAGGTGACGCGATGAGCGCGGCTGGCACGGGCAGGGGAGCGCGGTGACCGACACGGCGGACGTCGTGATCGTGGGCGCCGGGATCATGGGCGTGAGCACCGCCTATCACCTGGCGCGACGGCGGGCCGGACGCGTCGTCGTGGTCGAGCGCGACGGGATCTGCGAGGGGTCGACGGCGCTCGCGAGCGGAGGCATCCGCCACCAGTACGCCAACCGCATCGGCATCGAGCTGACGCTCAACGTGATCGAGACGTTCGAGCGCTTCGAGGACGAGTTCGGCGTCGATCCCCAGTTTCGCCAGCACGGCTACCTGATCCTCGCGGCGACGGAGGCCGAGCTGGCGCTCGCGCGCAGGAACCTGGCGCTGCAGCGGAGCCTCGGGGTGGACGTGACGCTCCTGTCGCCCGAGGAGACGCGGCGGCGCTTTCCGTATCTGGATACCGAGCGACCTGCTCGGGGCGTCCTACTCGCCGCGCGATGGCTATGCCGACCCGTACCTGGTCACGACGGCGATGGCCGCGCGGGCCCGCGAGCTGGGCGTCGAGATTCGCACGGGCACGGAGGTGACGGGCGTGCGCCGGAGCGGCACGCGGGTCGAGGGCGTGACGACGTCGGCGGGCGCGATCGACGCGCCGGTCGTCGTCCTCGCCGCCGGCGCGTGGTCGGAGGGCGTCGGACGGCTGGCCGGGATCGACGTGCCGGTGCGCCCGCTGCGGCGCTCGAAGTTCATCACCGCGCCGTTTCCTTCGAGCGCATCCCCGAGGCCACGCCCTTCATCATCGACACGCACCAGGGCATCTCGATGCGCCGGGAGGGCGCGGGGCTCCTGCTCGGCATCGGCCGGCGCGACGACGCGCCCTCGTTCGATACCCACCCGGACTGGAGCCTCACCGAGCCCCTGGTCGAGCGCGCCGTGCACCGCGCCCCCGCGCTGGCCGACGCCTCGCTGATGCGCGGGTGGGCCGGGCTCTACGAGATGACGCCGGATCAGACCGGCATCCTGAGCGCGGTGCCGGAGGTCGAGGGCCTCCACGTGATCGCGGGCTTCAGCGGCCACGGCTTCATGCACGGGCCCATCGCGGGCCGGCTCATGGCCGAGCTGATCGCCGACGGGCGCGCCACCACCGTCGACATCGCGCCGCTCGCCCTCGGCCGCTTCGCGCGCGGTGAGCTGGCCGTCGAGCCGCTCACCTTCACGTGACCGCGTTCGGCGACGTCCTCGAGGCGCGCCTGTCTCGGCGCGACTGGCTGCGCGGAGCAGGGGCCCTGTCGCTCTTCGCCGGGCTGTCGGCGTGCGCGACGGGCGCGCGGGGCACGGCGCCCGCGCTCACGTTCACGCCGATCGGGCCGTCCGCCGAGGACGATCTTCGCGTGCCGCCCGAGTACGAGGCGACGGTGCTGTTCCGCTGGGGCGATCCGGTGGGCGCGGCGGCGGGCATGCCCGAGTTCCGGCTCGACGCCTCGAACAGCGCCGCCGACCAGGCGCTGCAGGCGGGCATGCACCACGACGGCATGCACTTCTTCCCGCTGCCCGGTGCGTCCGGCTCGGCGCACGGCCTCCTCGTGATGAACCACGAGTATCTCGACGAGGGACTCCTCTTCCCGGACGGGCAGAAGACGTGGAGCGCGGAGAAGGTGCTGAAGGCGCAGCACGCGGTGGGCGTGTCGGTCATCGAGGTCGAGCAGCGCGACGGCGCGTGGCGCGTCATCATGCCCTCGCGCCACGCCCGCCGCATCACGGCCCGCACGCCCTGTCGACTCTCCGGTCCCGCGGCCGGGCATGCCCTCGTCCGGACCGCCGCCGATCCGGCTGGCCGGCTGGTCCTCGGCACCTATAGCGGGTGCGCGCATGGGTGGACGCCGTGGGGCACCTATCTCACGTGCGAGGAGAACTGGCACTTTCAGTTCGTGAATCGCGGGACGATCTCCGCCGACCAGCGCCGCTATCGCATCACCGCCGCGGGGCGCCGCTATCGCTGGGAGGAGTTCGACGAGCGCTTCGACGCGGGCGCGCACCCGAACGAGCCCAACCGCTTCGGCTGGGTGGTGGAGATCGATCCGCGCGATCCGCAGGCGGTGCCCGTCAAGCGCACCGCGCTCGGGCGCATGGCCCACGAGGGCGCGGCGTGCTCGGTGGGGCCCGACGGCCGCCTGGCCTTCTACATGGCCGACGACTGGGAGTTCGAGTACGTCTACAAGTTCGTCACCGCCCGCGCCTGGGATCCCGCCCGCCGCGAGGCCAATCGCGATCTGCTCGACGACGGCGTGCTCTACGCGGCGCGCTTCAATCCCGACGGCAGCGGCGACTGGCTGCCGCTGGTCCACGGGCAGGGCGCGCTCACCGCCGCCAATGGCTTCGCCGATCAGGGCGCGGTCCTCGTGAGGACGCGCCAGGCCGCGGATGCGCTCGGCGCGACCAGGATGGACCGGCCGGAGTGGATCGTGCCGCATCCGGTGACGCGCGAGGTGTACTGCGCCTGCACCGGCAATACGGCGCGCGGCCGCGACGGCAATGAAGGGCCGAACCCCGCCAATCCCCGCGCGCCCAATCCGTTCGGTCACCTCCTGCGCTGGCGCGACGACGGCGGGGATCCGGCGGCCACGCGCTTTCGCTGGGACGTGTTCGTGCAGGCGGGGCCGTCGCGACAAGCGGCACCATCACGGGCGACCGGTTCGCCTGCCCGGACGGCCTGTGGATCGACTCCCGCGGCACGCTCTGGGTGCAGACGGACGTGTCGCCCACCAGCCTCGGCAAGGGCGACTTCGCGCCGCTCGGCAACAATCAGATGCTGGCCGTCGACCCCGCGGCGGGCGTGTTCAAGCGCTTTCTCACCGGGCCCCGCGGATGCGAGATCACCGGCTTTCACACGACGCCCGACAACCGCACCGCGTTCGTGAACATCCAGCACCCCGGCGAGGTGGCGGGCGACCGCTCGAATCCCGACGCGCCGCGGGCCCTGTCGAACTGGCCCGACTACCGGCCCGACGGCCGTCCGCGATCCGCCACCGTCGTCATCCGCCGCCGCGACGGCGGCGTCATCGGGACGTGAGGAGCGGGCATCGCGCGACATCGATCCTGTCGACAGCCGGATACGCGTTGACGCGAGCGTCGACGGCTGGCACCCTCGGCCCATGGCCAGCAACCAGCTGATCCGCATCGCCGCCCGGCGACGGGCGGCAGGCACCCGCCAATGGACGCGGGCCGAATACGATCGGCTGATCGACCTGGGCATCCTCGATGAGGACGAGCCGATCGAGCTGCTCGGGGGCGAGATGGTCGTGCGAGAGCCCCAGGCGGGCCCGCATGCGACCTCCGTGCAGCTCGTTCATCAGGCCATTCAGCGGGTGTTTCGGAAAGGCTGGACGGTGCGCCAGCAACTGCCCATCGCGCTCGATCTGGAGTCGGAGCCGGAGCCCGATGTCTGCGTCGTGCCGGGTCGTCCGCGCGACTATCGCACAAGCCACCCGACGGACCCGGTCCTCGTCATCGAGGTCGCTCACGATAGCCTGCTGCGTGATCGGGAGCGCAAGGGGAGCCTGTACGCCCGCGCCGGCATCGCCGACTACTGGATCGTGAACCTGCGCGAGGCCGTGCTCGAGGTATATCGTGAGCCCGTTCGCTCGCCGCGATCTCCTTACGGCTGGCGCTATGGCCGCATCGAGCGCTTCGGCCGCGAGGCCGTGATCCTCCTCTGGCCGCCCCGCGCGCCCGCGTTCGAGTCAAGAGCCTGCTGCCCTAATCCCCTGACCGGTTACCCGCCGAGCAGGCGCAGGGCTCTGCTCGCGCAGGTCCACCTTGCGGATCTTGCCCGAGGAGGTGGTAGGCAAGTCCTCGACGAGGAAGACGTGGCGCGGGATCTTGAAGCTGGCGATGCGGCCGCGGCACGCGGCGATGAGCGCCTCCCCGGTGATCGCGGCGCCGTCCTTGGGGATGACGAAGGCCACCGCCACCTCGGTGAGACGGGCATCGGGATAGCCGACGACCGCCACCTGGTGCACCGCCGGGTGGCGCAGGAGATGGCCCTCCACCTCCATGGGGTCGACGTTTTCGCCGCCCACCTTGAGCATGTCCTTGTAGCGGCCGACGAAGCGCATGTAGCCGTCGGGACGCAAGAGCGCCATGTCGCCGGTGTGAAACCACCCGTCGGTGTCGAGGGCGCGCGCCGTCTCCTCGGGCTTTCCGTAGTAGCCCTGCATCATGTAGCGCGTGCGGACCCAGAGCTCGCCGGGGACGCCCACGGGCCGGTCGCGCCCGGTCTCGGGATCGACGACGCGCAGCTCGAAGCCGGGACAGGCCCGGCCCGACGTCTCGCAGGCCTGCTCGTCGGTGGCGTCGAGGTCGGACATGGACACGTTGGCGCCGACCTCGGTGATGCCGTAGGCCGTGAGGTGCCGGATCGGGGCCAGGAGCCGGCGCGCCCGGTAGGCCGTCGGGACCGCGCTGGCCATGCCCACGGCGAGGATGCCGGTGCGCAGGGTCGAGAGGTTCCGCGGCCGCGCTTCCTGCGCGTCGGCCAGCGCCTTCATGTGGGTCTCGAAGCCGTGGAGCAGGGTGCCGCCCTCGCGCTCCACGAGGTCGAGCGCCGCGTCGGCGTCGAAGGTCTCGGTCAGCACCTGGCGATGGCCGCCGATCAGGGTGCTGAGCGGCCCGTCGACGTAGCCGAAGATGTGGAACAGGGGCAGGTAGTTGATGATGACGTCGCCGCTCGGTGATGCCGAGCCGCTCGTGGCGGTCGAGCATGCTCCGGAGCAGGGAATGGTCGCGCATCACGCCCTTGGGAAGCCCGTCGTCCCCGAGGTGTACATGATGAAGACGGTGTCGGTGGGCCTGACGGCCGCCGCCGCGCGCGGAGCGCCGCCTCGTCCACGTGCCGCGCGCCGTCGAGGACGTCGGGCCAGGCGTGAGCGCCCGGGTGGCGCCGATCGCTCTTGATCACGAGGCGGCGCATCGCGGGAGCCGCCGCGCTCCGCACGAGCCGATCGTCGGGATCCCGAGGGACGGGCAGCAGCTCCCGCGCCATGGCGAGGTAGTCGACGGGGCCGGAGACATCGTGCGTGATCAGGGTCGCCGCCTCCGACTGGGCGAGGACGTACTCGAGGTCGGCGACGCGGAAGCGCGTATTGACGGGAACGTGGACGGCGCCGATCTTGGCCAGCGCGAACATGGCGAAGATCCATTCCGGGCAGTTGGTGAGCCAGAGACAGACGCGCTCGCCGGGGGCGACGCCGATGTGAATGAAGCCCCGGGCGAGTCGATCCACCTCCTGCGAGATCTGGCGGAAGCTATAGCGCCGGTCGCGGAAGAGGAGAGCCTCGCGATCGCCGAAGCGGCGCGCGGCCTCGCCCGGCAGGTCGCCGAAGGTGAGGTTCGCGGCCCAGTGGTGGTCGAGATCAGATCGGTCCATGAGGTGGCGGAGCCAGCCGCAACTCTATCATCTGCGACTCGGAGCGATCCCCGTCGCCCATGCGTGCCTGTATCGAAATCGCGGCATTGACGGACTGTCGGTCGCGTCTTAGGTTGCGCGCATGGTCGCGTCCGGACGCGGCGAGTCACCATCAACAGTCACCATCACACGGGAGGACACCATGCACACGTGGCTCGGAGCACTCGTTTCCATCCTGCTCGTCGCCGGCTCGACTGCGGGCGCCGACGAGAAGAAGGAACACACCACCCCCAGGCTCAGCGGATGACGGAGTGCAATGCCCAGGCGCGGGATCGCCACCTGTCCGGCGACGAGCGCCGGCACTTCATGTCCGATTGCCTCAAGGCCCACCCGGCCGCGCACGACGCCGCCGCGCGGAGCGACACGACGCCGAAGTCTCGGCCGGCGGACGGCGAGCACGGCGGACAAGGCGAGAAGATGAAGGCGTGCAACCAGGAGGCGGCGGGCAAGAACCTCCACGGAGATGAGCGGAAGCAATTCATGAGCCAGTGCCTCAAGGCGGAGAAGAATCCGTAGCAGATCGAAGGAGTCGCCGCCTGCCGACCGGAGGGGATGATGGCGCCGTCATCTCCTCCGCGTGGACGGCGAAGGCTCAGCGCGGCGGCCTCGCCTAGCGCGTCAACTGGGGACGTATGCTCCGCCGGAACGCCGGAGGACTACGAGTGCCTTTCGGCGACAAGCGGTGAGACCGGCCGAGCCCGATGCTTCGGGCTCGTTCTCGGACTCGGTGCGTTCTCGTGATCGAGTGGCGGGCGTTTTCCAACGCGCCGTCTATCGGGCGACCGCGGTCCCGACGGCGCCCGTCGACACATTCCCGGCTTTGTCGGCGGCGCAGAGCCGGTAGAAGTACCGGGTTCCTGCGACGAGGTTCTGATGCTCGAACTGCGCCGCGGCACCGACGAAGATCGGCGTGCCGCTGGTGCACCACGCGGCCGGGTAGGCGGAGTGCTGTAGACGAGCCGGTATGGCGTGGTCGCCGACAGGCCGCTCGTCGCATCGCGAGAATCGGCTCCAGCTCGAGCGAGACCTTCGCGGTTCCTGGCGTCGCCGTCAGAATTCCGTTGACCGGGGGCGTCCCGTCGATGAAGAACGGGCCGAGGTGCACGGCGCTCGCCGACCAGTTTCCAGCCCGTGTCGACGGTCCGGAGATGGACGTACTGATTGCCGCCGTCCGCCAGCGATGGGCTCGTCGCGATCAGCGCCGTCGTGTCGGCCGCCGCATCCGGAATGGTCGCGGGCACCCGGTCCCACCGCAGCGAGTAGCCCGATACGCGCCGCTGCCGGCATCCGTGGCGCCCGCCCATTGGATCGCCACGGTACGGTCGGCGGACCAGGTCGACAGGGCATGACTGCTGCTCGTGAGTGTGGTCGGGTTGCCCGGGGCCGTCGTGTCCAGCACGATCTGGCCCTGGATCGGAGCCGCGGTGACGTTCGCGACGCGATCCCGGAGCCACACGTACACGACCTTCACCCCGTCGCCGGGAAGAGAGCGTCCACGCCTCGCCTGCGCGAACGGCTGCCAGGCCGTGCACGACGATGTGTTGCTGATGCACATCGAGGCCACACCACTCGCATCCGTCGCGGCAAGCGTCAGGGTGACCGTCGGCAGGCGCGTCCACGCGGCGTTGTTGTTGATCTTGACGGACCCCGTCGGAGGCAGCGCGCGTCGACGGTGACCGAGAGCGCCGTCCCCTGCGCCGTGCCTCCTCGCTCGTCGCGCGCATGTTGAGCCGCAGGACCCGGCCATTCGCGGCGGCGATGCCACTGGCGACGCACGTGAAGTTCGGCATGGCTCCCGTCACGACCGCCGGCTGCCACGTCGACCCTCCGTCGGAGGTGTACTCTGGCAGCTGGTCACCGCGCTCGTTGTCGCTGAATTTCGCGCTCAGGTCGAATGGGCTGTCCACCCAGTTGCCGTAGCGGGTATTGAAGGGCGTGATGGCGCCCGCGACCGGAGGCGTGACGTCCGCGGCGCCGGTGTAGGTCAGGAGCCACACCGAGCTGTCGTTGATGTCCGCGATGAGCAGCCGGCCGAATGGGTCCGGAGCGACGTCGGTCGGGCCCTTGAGGGCGGTGACCAGCAGCCCCGGGGCACCGGTGACCGGGATCGAGGAGCAGGACATCCCGTCCCACGGCAGGGTCATTGGTCGCCCCGTACTCCGCCACCACGAGCTGTCCCGCGTCCGGGCCGGTCGGCATGAAGCGCCATGCCGGTCGGCGACGGGCTCTGGCCGAGGTTCGCGAACGCCTCGATCGGGGTGCCGACGATATGCGGCGGGCCGAACCCGAAGGACGCGGGCGGGAAGTCGCCCTGGCCTCCCAGCGGAACCTTCTTGTACACGAGGTCGGGAGACAGGAAGCCCGGGTCGCTGTTGCCGTTGGTCGACAGCCACAGGTCGCCGTCGGCGTCGATGAGGATGCCGAACGGGTTGCGAAAGCCGCTGGCGTAGTACCGCAGGCCTGCCGTCGGCGCCGCCGGTATTGAGCCATTCCACCGGATCCGCGAGGTTGTTGACGGGACCCGTGAAGTCCGGACCGATGGGGCCGGAGAAGTCGGCCTGCGCCAGATCGACGATGCGCGCCACCGTCATCGTGTAGACGTTCTCCACGGCGGGGTTACCGGTCCGGCTGGCCGCCCCGATCCCCACGTAGAGCGTGGAGCCGACGACCTGGATCTGGTTGATGCCGTGCGTGCCGGTGGGGATCGAGTGAACGAAGTCGTGCCGGGTCCGGTAGACGCCGCCGGCGTCCGGATCGGAAAGCGAGCGAGGCGCGCGCCCGCCGGCGGCGCGTTGAGTGAGGCGTAGAGATCGGCGCCGTGAAAGGCCAGGCCGTGGATCTCGTATCCGGGCGGCGGCGGCGACGTCGAGCGCGTTGGCCATCTGGCCGGTGAGCGGGTCGTAGTCGTACCGCGTGACGACGCCCGACGCCCGCGCGGCGTACAGTGTGCGCCGGGTCGCCGGGTCGAAAGGCCAGCTGGGCGATTCCGGTGGCCGGGACGGCCGCGCTCACCTTGCTCAGCGCGTAGCCGGGGCGTCCAAGGCCGGGTGGTGGCTGGCGGGTGCGGCTGCGCCACGACACGACTGAGTAGGACTGGCGCCGATCAAGAGACGGATGCCGACCAGGCACATATCCAGAGAGACTCGCAATTGGTCGCTTGGACTCGCCCTTTGTCACCTGGCCTCCTAGCGCGGTCCGGCACGCGGTCGCGACATCGATGGCTGCGCGCGGTCTCCAGCATCCGCTGATCAATGTCGATCCGCGGCCGCCCGCGCGCGTCTCGCGATCGTCGCCCTCGATCAGGGAGTGGAGCGCTCCACGTCCCGAACGGCGCAGATGACCGCCCGGGACATGGGGCTCGTTGCTGCTCACTGCGGCGGCCACCGTCGAAGGCCACGCCGAAGCGACTCCCGGCATCGTGCGCGCCCCCGGTGTCGATCGCGCGACCGTCGCACCTTCCGCGTGGACGGCGAAGGCTCACCGGACAAGCTAACGCGATGGAGCCGTATTTCTTCACTGCCTTGTCGATCGCGCCGCCGGCCCTGGCCAGGTCTTCGGGTCGCATGACCGGATGGATCTCGATGGCGGCGTTGAAAGCCAGGAACCACGGCTCGGCGATGGCCCGGAATCTCGGAGGCATCCTGCATCTCGAGGAAGATGTACCCGGCGCGCTGGCCATCGTTGTCCGTGAAATAGACCGCCTCGGGCTTCAGGTCGGCCAGAATGGATTGGATCGTCGCGCCGAGCTTGCCGGCTTTCGACGCCGCGTTCCCCGACTCGACCGGGATAGTGACCTTCAATAGGAATCGCACATCTCACCTCCAGGAAGACTCTCGCGTTTGGGCCCAAGGCATGTCCGGTCGCCGACAATCGGCTATGGAGACCGGATCGCCGGGGCGAGTATACTCCGGTGTATCCAAAGCCGCCATCGACAGGTCGAGCAACGGGCGACGCGGGGCGATCGGCTGACGCTCTGTCGACGCCAGTCCCCGTACCAGACACTGTCAGCGAAGGAGGCGAGACTCATGGCCACGACAGGCACGATCGTCGGCAGCGGGACATACACCTACGAGGTCAACGAGGACTGGGCGCGGCTCCCCGACGGCTGGACGATGCCGGCGGCGGCGGTGACGGTGGACTCCGAGGACCGCGTCTACTGCTTCAACCGCTCGCCCGAGCATCCGGTCGTCGTCTTCGACCGCGACGGGAACTACCTCCACTCGTGGGGCGCCGGCCAGTTCGCCTTTCCGCACACCATCCGCGCCGACGAGCGCGACAACCTCTGGCTGGTCGATCGGGAGCACGGGCAGATGCTGTACTTCACCCGGACGGGGAGTTGCTCAGGACGATCGGGACCCGGGGCTACCGTTCGGACACCGGGGTCGATCCGAGCGACATCGAGCTCGAGCGCCTACAAGAACGTCACGCACGGCGGCGGCCCGTTCAACCTGCCGACGGACATCGCCCTGACGCCGGCCGGCGAGATGTTCGTCACCGACGGGTACGGCAATGCCCGCGTGCACAAGTTCGCCGCCGACGGCACGCATCTCCTGTCCTGGGGCGAGCCGGGCCCCGGCCCCGGACAGTTCAGCCTGCCCCACGGCGTGTGGATCGACAGACACGGGCGCGTGCTCGTGTGCGACCGCGAGAACGACCGCGTGCAGGTGTTCGACCAGGAGGGCCAGCTCCTGCGCGTCTGGCCCACGAAGCTGATCGGGCCGGCGGTGTTCTACGTGGACGCCGACGACATCGTCTACATCCCCGAGCACAACGGCGGGCTGCTCAGCGTGCTGACGCTCGAGGGCGAGCGCCTCGCCCAGTGGGGCGATCCCAGCTTCCGCTCGTGCCACGGCATCTGGGGCGACTCCCGCGGTGACCTCTACGTCGTGCGGCCGGGCGCGTGGGGCCGGCAGCGGCGCGTCGTGAAGCACGTGCGCGTGGGCTGAGGCAGGCGATCGATCACACGGGGCATCGTCGCCCAGGCGCGGGCCATCCTCGTCGGCCAGGTCGCGGTGATGTCCTTCGCGGTCGTGGACACCGTGCTCACCGGCCACGCCTCGGCGGTCGATCTCGCCACGCTGGGGCTGGGGCTGAGCGTCTACTCCACGGTATTCGTCGGCCTCATGGGCGCGGTCAGCGCGCTCAATCCCATCATCGCCCAGCACTTCGGCGCGGGCCGTCACGCCGCCATCGGCGCCAGCTATGGCCAGGGCCTGTGGATGGCGCTCCTGCTCTCGGGTGGTGGTGTTCTCCTGCTCGCATTCCCCGAAGCCTGGCTGCCCTGGCTCCATCCCCGCCCGAGGTCGTGCCGCTCGTGGCGCGGTACCTGCGCGTGCTGAGCCTGGCCCTGCCCGCCTCGCTCATGTTCCGGGCCATCTACTCGCTCAATACCGCGGTGTCGCGGCCGCACGTCGTGATGGCCATGCAGCTCGGGGGCCTCGTCCTGAAGGTGCTGCTGAGCTACGTGCTGATCTTCGGCGCGCTCGGGCTGCCCCGGCTGGGCGCGGTCGGGGGCGCGCTCGCCTCGGTCATCACCTTCTGGGCGCTCTTCCTCGCGGGGCTGACGTACATGCGGCTCGACCCCTTCTACCGGCGCTTCGCGATCCATTGGACATGGCCGCACTGGCCCATCCTGCGCGAGCTGTTCCACCTCGGGATCCCGATGAGCCTGGGCTACACGCTCGAGGCGACGTCCTTCACCGTCATCACCTTGCTGGCGGCGCGGCTGGGGACCACCGTGATGGGCGGGCACCAGGTCGTCGCCAACCTCGCCGCGCTCTGCTTCATGATCCCGCTCTCGCTCTCCGTCGCCACCGCCACCCTCACCGCCCAGGCGATCGGGGCGGGCGATCCCGCGCGGGCGCGGGGACCGCGGCGACCGGCATGCGCATCGGCGTCGTGGTCGCGGTCGACGACGGTGCTGATGGTGTGGACGCTGCGCCACGGGATCGTGCGGCTCTACACCAGCGACCCCGCGGTGGCGGCGATGGCGCTCTCCTTGATCCCGTATCTCGCCGCGTTCCACGTCTTCGACGCCATCCAGACGGTCGTCGGCTTCGTGCTGCGCGCGCACAAGGTCGTGATCCCGCCCACGGTGATCTACGCCGTCGCGCTCTGGGGCGTCGGAGTGTTCGGGGGCTACCATCTCGCCTTCCGCGGGGTGGCGGGGCCCCCGTGGGGCATCGCCGGGATGTGGCTGATGCAGTCCATCGCGCTGGGCCTGGCCGCGGTGCTCCTGCTCGGCTTCTACTCCTGGCTGTTGCGGGTTCGCGCAGTCGCGCCCCGTGAGATGATCCTGCGCACATGATCGCCTCGCCCCGGCGCTCGACCTCACGCTGACCGCGCGAGCGCCTGGCAAGACGCGTAGCGGAACGATCGCATGCCTCGGCGTGCCGCGCGCTCGGCGTTGACACCGGCGCCGTCGCGCGGGCATACTGCCGCCACATGTCCAGTCACCTCGAGCGCGCGAGCGGCAAGAGCCGGCTGGGGTCCCGGCGAAAGGGACGCCCAGCGACGGTGGTGGCTTGCGAGCGGAGGGATCTGATCTAACTTCGACGGCGTTCCCGGACACCAAGAGGCCCGCGACCATCACCCGGTCGCGGGCCTTTGTCGTTTCGGGAACCGGAAAGGAGTCATCCATGCCACAGAGCGGAACGACCAGGACGAGGTTCTCGGGAGTCTGGCTGCCCGTCATCACGCCGTTCGAAGATGGCGAGATCGACTATCCGAGCTACGAGCGGCTCGTCGACCACTACGTCCGGGCGGGCGTCGCCGGCATCATCCCGCTCGGCACGACGGGCGAGAGCCCGACCATCGACGAGGCCGAGAGCGCGGCGCTGGTCGAGCGCACCGTCGCGGTCGTGGCGGGCCGCGTGCCCGTCGTGGTCGGCCTCGGCGGCAACGACACGCGCAAGGTGGTGAAGGCGGTGAAGCACCTCGAGCGCCAGGCGGTGCAGGGCATCCTGTCGGTGTGCCCGTACTATAGCCGGCCGAGCCAGGACGGCCTGCGCGAGCACTTTCGGCGTCTCGCCGAAGCGACCGACCTGCCGATCCTCATCTACAACATTCCCTATCGCACGGGCGTGAACCTGGCGAACGACACTCTGCTCGCGCTGGCGGAGCTGCCCGGCATCGCCGGCGTGAAGGACTCCTCGGGCAACATCGCGCAATCGCTCGAGCTGCTGCGCCAGCGGCCCGAGGGCTTCGCCGTGCTCACCGGCGAGGATGCCTACTTCTACACCATGCTCGCCCACGGCGCCGACGGGGGCATCCTCGCCTCGGCGCACGTCGAGACGAGCCACTTCCTCGAGGTGGCGGCGCGCATGGCGGACAACGACCACCGCGGCGCGCGCGCCGTCTGGGCGCGGCTCGAGCCCCTCGTTCCGCTGCTCTTCCAGGAGCCGAACCCCATGCCGATCAAGCACTGCCTGTGGCGGCAGGGGCTGATCCGGTCGGCCGAGTGCCGCCTGCCCCTGACGCAGGTCTCCGCGGCGCTCGGACGCGAGCTCGACCGCGTGGTGGAAGGCGCCGCACGCGAGGCCGCGCAGCATCGACGATGATGCCGGCCCGCCCAGGAGATATCGTACCGGACGGCGGGCGGTCGCGCTGTGACGGCGCCCGCGCCCGAGGCGACGAACGATTGACGGGCGGGGCGATCCCGGTATAAACCAGGGACCGTGTGACACCTGACGGAGCACCAGGGGAGGGCCCCCGGGCCGGGACGCCAAGGAGGGCGCTTCTGGACATCATTCTGCAGCTCGTCCTGAACGGGGTAGCCGTCGGGTGCATCTATGGCCTGGTCGCCCTCGGCTTCGTCCTCATCTACAAGGCCACCGAGCTCGTCAACTTCGCGCAGGGCGACCTCCTCATGCTCGGCGCCTTCATCTGCTACATGTTCGTGGTCTGGTACCACCTCGGCTACTGGGTATCGTTCGCGCTCGCCATCCTGATCGTGGGCGCCTTCGGCGCCCTGCTCGACTGGACGGTGCTGCGGCGGGTCATCGGCCAGCCCCAGTTCGCCGTGGTCATGCTGACCATCGGCCTCGGCGCGGTGTTCCGGAGCTTCGCCTCGATCACCTGGGGGTCGGAGATCTACACGCTGCCCACGCCGTTCAGCGCGAAGGCCACCCGGATCGCGGGCGTCGCGGTGAGCCACGAGTACCTCTCGATCATCGCCGGCACGGTGCTGCTCTGCGCCGGGCTCTACGCGCTCTTCACGTACACGAAGGTGGGCGTGGCGATGCAGGCCGCCTCGCAGAACCAGCTCGCCGCGTACTACATGGGGATTCCGGTGAAGCTCGTGTTCTCGCTGATCTGGGCGATCTCCGCCGGGGTCGCCACCGTCGCGGGCGTGCTGCTGGCGCCGGTGTCGCTGATCGACGTCAATATCGGCTTCATCGGGCTCAAGGCCTTCGCGGCGGCCGTGCTGGGCGGCTTCGGGTCCATCCCGGGCGCGCTCGCCGGCGGGGTCACCATCGGCGTGATCGAGCTGTTCTCCGGCACCTATCTGCCGCAGGGATTCAGGACGTGGCGGCGTACGTCGTCCTCCTGATCGTGCTCGCCGTGCGGCCGCAGGGCATGTTCGGCACGGTCGGCCGCAAGAAGGTCTGATCCCGCATGCGCTTCGCCTTCAAGACCTCGTACCGGCAGGACATGGGGCTGTTCCGCGACAATGTCCAGCGCAACTGGTACGCGGCGCTGCTGGTAGGGCTGCTCGTGCTCCCTTCCTGGTGCCGTCGTATCTGGTCGACATCAGCCTCGTGTTCATCTATGGCTTGTGCGGGCTGTCGCTCATGGTCCTGGCGGGCTATACCGGCCTCGTGAGCCTCGGGCACGCGGCCTTCCTCGGCATCGGCGCCTACGCCCACGTCTACTTCTCGCAGGATCTCGGCGTGCCCTGGGTGCTCTCGGTGGCGCTGGCGGCGATGATCACGGCGGGGGCCGGCGTGCTCGTGGGCCTGCCCGCGCTGCGCATGACCGGCGTCTATCTCACGATCGCGACGCTGGCCTTCGCCCTCATCATCCAGGAGGTGCTGAGCCACTGGGAGGTCGTCACCGGCGGTCTCAAGGGCAAAGCCGTGGCGAAGGCCGTCATCTTCGGCGTCTCCTTCGGGGCGGCGCGGCGTTTTACTTCCTGTGCCTGGCCTTTCTCGCCGGCGGCCTCTGGCTGACGCAGAACCTGCTCTCCGCGCCGACGGGCCGGGCCTGGGTGGCGATCCGGGACAGCGAGATCGCGGCCCAGTCGATGGGGTCAACCTCGCCGCGTACAAGACGATCGCCTTCGCCTACTCGGCGGGGCTGATGGGGTCGCGGGCGCGCTCTTCGCGCACAAGATCGGCTACCTCGCCCCGGACATCTTCACGGTGCTCCTGTCGATCCAGTTCCTGTTGATGGTCGTGGTGGGCGGCCTCGGCAGCCTGCACGGCGCGCTGTACGGCGCGGTCTTCGTCGCGCTCTTGCCCGTGCTGATCTCGGAGGCGCGGGACTCCGTGCCGGGCTTCTTCGGCCAGGCCAGCATCACTGTTCGGCGCCCATGCGGCCAGCGCCGTCGCGGCCGCCGTCGACCGGTTCGTCAAGCAGCCGGCGCTCGAGCCCGGCGTGTTCGGCCTGATCCTCGTCTTCATCATCCTGTTCGAGCCGCTCGGCATCTACGGGCGGTGGATGAAGCTCAAGCTGTACTTCTCGCTGTTCCCGCTCTACAAGCGCGCGACGTTCAAGCGCCAGAAGACGTACATGCGGTCGGAGCGCCTGCGGTGACGTTCTTCGCGGCGCGCGAGCTCGCCATCAACTTCGGCGGGGTCCAGGCGCTCGACGGCGTGAGCTTCGAGGTGGAGCCGGGCGAGGTCTTCACCATCATCGGTCCCAATGGCGCCGGGAAGACGACCATCTTCAACCTCATCAGCCGGATCTACGATCCGACGCGGGAGAGCTGCTCTTCCGCGACGAGGACATCACCCAGGTGCCGCCGCACGACATCGCCCGGCGGGGCATCGCCCGGACGTTTCAGAACATCGAGCTGTTCGAGCACGCGACGGTGCTGCAGAACCTCCTGCTCGGCCGCCACACCCACCGGCGCTCGCGCTTCTTCGAGGAGATCCTGGCGCTGCCCCGGGTGCGCGCGCTCGAGGTGGCGGAGCGCGAGGCGGCGGAGAAGGTCATCGACTTCCTCGATCTGCAGCCGTATCGGGACAACCTCATCGTGAATCTGCCCTATGGCGTCCGCAAGGTGGTCGAGATGGGGCGGGCGCTCTGCACGGAGCCCAAGCTCCTGCTGCTCGACGAGCCGTCCTCGGGCCTGAGCGTGGAAGAGACCGAGGACATGGCGTTCTGGATCGAGGACATCACCAAGCTCCTCGGCATCACGGTCTTGATGGTCGAGCACGACATGAGCCTGGTCACCGCCGTGTCCGACCGCGTGCTCGCGCTGAACTACGGGCGCCCGATCGCGCAGGGCACGGCGCGCGAGGTCCAGCAGCATCCCGAGGTCATCAAGGCGTACCTGGGGGCTGATCGCGATGGCCGACGCGCTGCTGACGGTGAACAATATCGAGACCTTCTACGGGCCCATCATGGCGATTCGCGGGGTGAGCTTCTCCGTGACCGCGGGGTCCATCGTCACCATCCTCGGCGCCAACGGGGCGGGAAGACCACCATCCTCAAGACCGTCTCCGGCGTCATGGACCCGCAGAAGGGCACGGTGGTCTTCGACGGCCGCGAGATCCAGCGCAAGGACCCGGACAAGGTGGTGCGCCTCGGGCTGAGCCACGTGCCGGAAGGGCGCGAGGTCTTCCCGTTCCTGTCCGTGCGGGAGAACCTGCGGATGGGCGCCTATACGCGGACGGATGCCGACGCCGCCGCCCGCGACCTGGAGATCGTCTTCGGCTACTTCCCGGTGCTGAAGGAGCGCGCGGAACAGCGGGCCGGACAGCTCTCCGGGGGCGAGCAGCAGATGCTCTCGATCAGCCGGGCGCTGATGGCCCGGCCGAAGATGATGCTGCTCGACGAGCCGTCGCTCGGCCTGTCGCCCAAGCTCGTGAAGGAGATCTACGAGATCATCTTGAGGATCAACCGCGAGCAGGGCGTCACCGTATTGCTGGTCGAGCAGAACGCCAACATGGCGCTGCACATCGCGGAGTACGGCTATGTGCTGGAGGTCGGCCGGATCGTGATGGAGGACACCTGCGCGCGGCTCCTCGAGAAGGAAGACATCAAGGAGTTCTACCTCGGGGTGAAGGAGGGGAGCGTGCGCGGGACTCGGCGGTGGAAGCGGAAGAAGACGTGGCGCTAGAGCGATGATAAGCGGCCCATCTGCTAGTTGGCGCCTCGCCCGGCGCTCAACGTAGAGACGCTACGCCTCGCGCCGCGCTTCAGGCGCCGCCTCGCAGCTGGACCCTTCTCATCGCTCTAGCTGTGTTTTCTCCGACAGGCGCCTAGGTCCTAGGAGCGTCGATCCACCGGCCGCCGCGAGGTTGTCGAAGTCGAACCGAGGACACCCGACACCACGTCCATGAGGGGTGAGTGATGAGTTTGGCTATGCAGGGGCGTCGAGTCCAGGCGGGTGGCGGATGAGCGGAGTGGTCCGTGTTTGGGATGGATACTTTGCCTCGTTTGTTTCGTCATGTCGTGGCGGAGCGGGGGGCAAGGTGGCCATGCGGGAGAAGGAGCTCGGGATTTGGCGGGCCATCAGCTGGCGGGAGTATGGCGAGCGGGCGAAGCTCGTCGGGCTGGGGTTGGTGGCGCTGGGCCTGGAGGCGCGCGATGTCGTGTCGATCCTGGCGGACAATTGTCCCGGAGTGGCTGTACACCGACCTGGGCGTGCTGTGCGCGGGCGGCGTGACCAACGGGATCTACACGACGGACTCGGCCGGCGCAGGTCGAGTACATCGTCAACGACAGCGGGACGCGGTTCTTCTTCGCGGACAACGAGGAGCAGCTCGACAAGATCCTGCAGGTTCGCGGCCGCTGCCCGCAGCTCGTCAAGATCTTCGTCTATGACATGGAGGGGCTGCACGGCTTCGCCGATCCGCAGGTGATGCCGTTCTCGGAACTCCTCGAGCTGGGCGCGCGTTACGACGAGGAGCACCCTGGGGCGTTCGACCGGCTGGTCGAGATCGCCCGGCCGAACGACGTGGCGATCCTCGTCTACACCTCGGGCACCACCGGGCCACCCAAAGGGGCCATGCTGAGTCACCGCAACATCTTGTTCCAGCTCGACTACTCGGACTTCATCACCAGGCTGCGGGAAGGCGATCAGCAGCTCTCCTTCCTGCCGCTCTGCCATATCGCCGAGCGCACGTTCTCCGTCTTCAATCCGCTGCGCTCCGGCGCCACCGTCAACTTCGCCGAGAGCATCGAGACCGTCCCGGAGAACATCCGCGAGGTGGCGCCCGCGCTGTTCTTCGCGGTGCCGCGGATCTGGGAGAAGTTCTACTCCGGCGTCGCGCTGCGCATGCGCGAGGCGACGGCGCTGGGGCGGCTCGCCTACCGCTGGGCGATCGGGGCCGGCATGCGCGTGGCGGAGTGCCGCCTCCAGGGCCGGCGGCCCTCGGCGGGGCTCACGCTCCTGCATCGCGCGGCGGACTGGCTCGTGCTCGACAATCTCCGGCGCTCGATGGGTCTGCACCGGGCGCGCGGCGCCGCGACGGGAGCCGCGCCCATCGCGCCGGAGCTGATCCGGTGGTACCTGGCGCTCGGCATCGACATGCGGGAGGTCTACGGCCAGACCGAGAACTGCGGCCTCGCCACGGCCATGCCGGACGGGCGGATGAAGCTCGGCACCGTCGGGGTCGCCCGGCCGGATACCGAGGTCCGGATCTCGCCCGAGGGCGAGATCCTCCTGAAGGGGCCGCACATCTTCCTCGGCTACTACAACCGGCCCGACAAGACGGCCGAGACCGTCGTGGACGGGTGGCTCCACACCGGCGACGTCGGGCGCATGGACGCCGACGGCTTCGTCACGATCACGGATCGCATGAAGGACCTCATCATCACCGCGGGCGGCAAGAACATCACCCCGTCGGAGATCGAGAACCAGCTCAAGTTCTCGCCCTTCATCTCCGACGCGGTGGTGATCGGCGACAAGCGGAAGTTCCTGTCGTGCCTCGTCATGATCGATCACGAGACGGTGGCGCAGTTCGCCCAGGAGCAGAACGTGCCGTTCACGAACTTCACCTCGCTCTGTCGCGCCAAGGAAGTGCAGGACCTGATCTGGGCCGAGATCGAGCAGGTCAACAAGCAGTTCGCCCGGGTCGAGGGCGTCAAGTCGTTCCGCCTCATCGAGCAGATCCTCACCCCCGAGGACGAGGAGCTGACCCCGACGATGAAGCTCAAGCGGGCGTTCGTGAACGTGAAGTACAAGGACGCTGATCGACGGCATGTACGCGGAGAGGTAGCGACGGCGATGTCGTTACGCGAGTCAACCCACAGAAAGGGACGAGACATGAAGAAGAATGCTGGGAGTGATCGCGCTGGCGGGGCCGTGGCCCTGGCCGGGGTGGCCGTGGCGCAGACGACGCGCGGCGTGAGCAAGGGCGAGATCATCGCCGGGATGCACACGGACCTGTCCGGGCCGGCGGCGACGTACGGCGTGTCGTCGTCGAACGCCGTGAAGATGCGGTTCGACGACCTCAACGCCGCGGGCGGCGTCAACGGCCGGAAGATCAAGCTGATCGTCGAGGATACCCAGTACCAGGTGCCGCGCGCGGTGCAGGCCGGCAACAAGCTGATCAACCGCGACAATATCTTCATCATGGTCGCGGGGCTCGGCACCCCGATGAACAACGCGCTGTTCAAGGACCAGTTCGACGCGGGCGTGCCGAACCTGTTCCCGCTCTCCGCGGCGCGGTCGATGTACGAGCCCTTCAACAAGCTCAAGTTCTACGGCGCCGCCTCCTACGTCGACCAGGTGCGCGCCGGGATCAACTACTTCGTGACGAAGAAGGGCAAGAAGGCGCTGTGCGCGATGTACCAGGACACCGACTTCGGCAAGGAGGTGCTGGACGGCGTGCAGATCCAGGCCGAGAAGATGAAGGTCAAGATCGTGGAGACGGTGACCCACAAGCCGACCGACCAGGACTTCACGGCGCAGATCACCAAGCTCAAGGCGGCGGGCTGCGACCTCGTCGTCCTGGGCACCATCGTGCGCGACTCGATCGTGCCGTACGCGACGGCGCGGAAGATCGGCTGGACGGACGTGGACTTCCTCGGCTCCGCGGCGACGTACGATCTCTTCGTGGCCGGCGCCCAGGGCGGCGTCACCGAGGGCCTCTACGCCATGGGCCTCACCGACATGCCCTACCGCGACACGCTCTCGCCCGCCGCCCAGGCGTGGTTCGACAAGTACAAGGACCGCTACAAGGCCGATCCGAACATCGGCGCGGTGTACGGCCACGTCGCCGCGGACCTGACCGTGACCGGGCTCGAGAAGGCGGGCCCGAACCTGACCCTCGACAGCTTCGTGAAGGCGATGGAGTCGATCAAGGGCTATCACGACATCTTCAACGGGCCCGAGGTGAATTTCGCGCCCGACAAGCACCAGGGCGCCAACTCGTCCTTCCTGGCCGTGGTGAAGGGCGGGCGCTGGGTCCGCCTGACCGACCCGCTGAATTTCTAGTCCGCCGATCCATCAGGGCGGTCCGCCGGATGCCACCTCGGCGGGCCGCCCGTGCCTTTTCGTCCGGCTTGTTAGCTATCTGTCTCCAGGCAGTCGGAGACGGGACCGCGCAGGCAGCGGCGGAGCGCAGGGCGCTAGCCATCGAGTCCCTCGGATGTGGGCAGCGAAATGCCTCGTCAACCGAGGCGCCGCGATCAGCCTGTGGTCGTGAGGAAGCGGTCGGCGCGGAACGGGGCCAGATCGAGATCGGGCACGCGCCCGACGACGAGATCGGCGACCACGCGGGCGCTATACGGCCCGAGCGTGAGGCCGGACGGGCCGTGGCCCGTGGCGACATACGCGCCGGCGACGCCCGGGACGCGGCCGAGCACGGGAAGGCCGTCGGCGGAGAGAGGGCGGAGGCCGACGCGGGTCTCGAGCATGTTCGCGCCGGCCAGGCCCGGAGCCACCCGCAGCGCCTCCTCGAGCACGGCATGCACGCCCCCGCGGTGACGCGCGGATCGAAGCCCGATCCGGTTTCCCGCGTGGCGCCGGCGACGACCCGGCCGCCGCCCCAGGTGACGATGTAGTGATCGTGAAAGCCATGCACCACCGGCCAGTCGCCGGTGGGCTGACCCGGCAGGTGCATGTGGATGATCTGACCGCGCTGCGGCGCCACGGCGACGGAGACGCCGAGCGGACGGGCGAGGACAGGGGACCACGCGCCGCCGGCGATGACGACGCTCCCGGCGACGTGCGTGTCGGCGCCCGAGGCGATGCCGGCGACGCGACCGCCCTCGACGAGGACACGATCGACGCCGGCGCGGAGCACCGCGACGTCTCGCCGCGCGGCCGCCTTCAGCAGGGCCTGGTTGAGGAGCCGCCCATCGACCCGCGCGGCGACCCGGTCGAGCATGGCCCGGAGCGGACGGGCGAGCGGGGAAACACCTCGCGGGCCTCCTCGGGTGCGATCTCGCTCACCTCGTCGGCCGTCGGGCGACCGTGCAGCGCGCGCCGCTCGTCGAGCAGGGCGACGAGGGCGAGAAAGGGCGCGAGCTCGTCGTCCTTCACGGCGACGCGGAGGTCGCCGCAGACGGCATAGCCCGTGTCGCCGCCGCCATCCTCCTCGAGATGCCCGAGCAAGGTCGGGTAGTACGCGGCGGAGCGCAGGCCGAGATCGAAGAGCGTCTCGTTGCGCGTGCTGGTCCCCGGCGAGATGATGCCCGCGCCGGCGTCCGTCGCGCGGCCCGCGTCGGTCCGGTCGACGAGCAGCGTCTTCAATCCCTCGCGCGCGCACAGGTACGCCACCGTCGCCCCGACGACTCCGCCGCCCACCACGATCACGTCGTGCATGGAGGCGAGTATGCCCCGCTCCGAGGCGTTCCTCCAAGTGAGGATTCACGCCGGCGCGGCGCGGTGTAGAGTTGCCGGGGACACTATGGACCACAGGATGCACAACGGGGAGCGCACGGACATGGCGGACACGCTGGCGTTCGAAGGTATCGGCAGCCTCGCCGGGAAGATTCGGCAGGGCGGGGTGAGCCCGGTGGCATTGACGGAGGAGCTGCTCGCGCGCATCGACGCGCTCGATCCGCGCCTGCACGCCTTCATCGCGCTCACCCGCGAGCGGGCGCTCGGGCAAGCGCGCGCGGCCGAGAGCGCGCTCCGCGCCGGCCATGACCTGGGCCCGCTGCACGGCATTCCCTACGCGGCGAAGGATCTCTACGACGTCGCCGGGCTGCCGACGACGGCGGGCACGCGCGTGCTCAAGGACAACGTGGCGGCCGCCGACTGCGCCGCCGTGCGCCGGCTGTCCGCGGCGGGCATGGTGCTCCTGGGCAAGACGCACACGGTGCAGTTCGCGTTCGGCGGCGTCGGCATCAACCACGACCACGGCACCCCGCACAATCCGTGGCACCAGGTGCCCCACGCTCCGGGCGGATCGAGCAGCGGCTCGGGCGTGGCGGTCGCGGCCGGCCTCGTGCCGATGGCGCTCGGCACCGACACGGGCGGATCGGTCAGGATCCCCGCCGCGCTCTGCGGCACCGTCGGGCTCAAGACCACCGTCGGGCGCATCAGCCGCGCGGGCGTCTACCCGCTGAGCTTCACGCTCGACAGCGTCGGGCCGCTCACGCGGTCGGTCGAGGACGCGGCGCTGGTCTACCAGGCCCTCCAGGGGCCGGACTTCGACGACGAGACGACGGTGGGCGTGCCGCATTCCGACGTGCTGGGCGACTTGAGGCGCGGCGTGAGGGGCCTTCGGATCGCGTTCGGCGAGACGGTCTTCTTCGACGGCGTCGACGCCGAGGTGGACAAGGCCGTGCGCCAGGCGGGCCAGGTGTTCCGCGGGCTCGGCGCCCACGTCGACAGCATGGCCGTCCCGGAGGCCGCGGAGGCGATGGCCGAGCAGCGGCGCGCGCTCATGGTGGCGGCGGAGGCGCTCGCGGTGAACGGCCACCTGCTCGACAAGCACCTGGACGCGCTCGACCCGATCGTCACGTCCCGCATGGCGGCGGGGCGGACGTTTCCGGCCACCGACTATTTCGCCGTGTTGCGCCAGTGGGCCGCGCTGCGCCGGCGCGTGGTGCGGACCCTGGCCGACGTCGACGCCCTCATCGTCCCCGCCACGATGATCCCGGCCCGTCCGGTGGCGGTCATCGACGCCACGCCGGAGAGCTACAGCGAGCACAACGGCGAAGTACCTGCGCAATACCGCGCTCGGCAATACGCTGAACCTCTGCGCGGTGAACCTGCCGTGCGGGTTCAGCACCGAGGGCTTGCCGATCGGCCTGATGATCTACGCCAAGCCGTTCGACGAGGCGACGGCGCTGCGCGTCGCCTGGGCCTACGAGCAGGCGACGGACTGGAAGACACGCCGCCCCGACCTCACCTGGGCGGCAGGAGGCCGATAAGGGCCCATCTGCTTCGTTGGCGCCCTCGGCAGCACGGCTCAACGTACGGAAAGTACGCCTCGCCGGCTGCCTTCGAGGCGCCGCCTCGCAGCTGGACCCTTCTCAGCCTCCCGCGCGCGCAGGCGGCCGATAAGGGCCCATCTGCTTCGTTGGCGCCCTCGGCAGCACGCTCAACGTACGGAAAGTACGCCTCGCCGGCTGCCTTCGGGCGCCGCCTCGCAGCTGGACCCTTCTCGGCCTCCTGCGACGTTGGCGGTACCTGCTCGAGCGCCGGGCCTCTAGCGAAGTGCCTGGTTGAAGCGCGGGGCGCGCTTCTCCCTGAACGCCTGCATCCCCTCGGCGGCGTCCGGATGATGATCCGAGACCGCGGTCTTCGCCGCAATCTCGTCGAGCGCCTGGGCGAACGTCAGCTCCGCGGCATTGTAGATCGATCGCTTGAGAAGTCGCATCGCCACCTGCGGCCCCTCCGCCAGCTCGCGGCCGAGATCGATCGCCCGCGTCATCAGCGCATCATGCTCCACCACCTCGTGCACCAGGCCCAGCTCGAGCGCCGCCTGAGCTGAGACGATTCGCTTTCGCATCAGGAAGTCCATCGTCCTCGCGACGCCGAGCATCTGCAGGAGCAGAAACTGCCCGCCCTCGTCGGGCAGCAAGCCGAAGCGCAGGGTGGCGCTGCCGAGCCGGGCCGCCGTGGACGCGATGCGAAAGTCGCACGCGAGCGCCAGCGAGAAACCGGTCTGGATGGCGCAGACCGTTGACGCGCGGCGATCGTGAGCTTGTCCAGGCTCCGCACCGCCGCGTTCAATGGCTGGGAGATCGCGCGCAGCCCCTCGTAGGTGCCGATCGCATCGGTGTGGCCGGGGGAATGTCGGGCACGAGCCCCGAAGCCCCGGCGAACTCGGGCGGCCGGCCGCTGATGTCGTCGCCGGCGCAGAACGCGCGGCCCTGGCCCGTGAAGATCACGACGCGAACGGCATCGTCCATCTGCGCCTGGAGCAGCGTCTCGACCAGGTCCCGCTTGACGTGGGCCGTCGTGCCGTTCAGGCGCTCCGGCCGGTTGAACGAGATCACCGCGATACCCGGCTCGTGCAGCGTGACCTCGAAGCCCCGGAACGTGCCCGTTCGCATCACGACCTCCCGTGTCGGTGCCTCTCGACGTGGCGCGGCGCCAGCCCGCCACAAGGCTTCCGCCTCCGCGAACCCCGGACCGCGGTCGATCAGTGCGAGCGGCGCCGCGCGCCGCCCACGTTCATCGTCCGTCGCGCTCTTGTCGACGGCCAGCGTCACCGGATCGAGCACCACGCCGTAGTCTTCCCGCGCCCCGCGCACGGTGACGAAGCCCCGGGCGACGTCCTCACGCACTCGCATGGGATCGCGCGTGAGTGGATCGCCCCAGCCCCCGCCGCCACAGGTTTCCAGCCGGAAGAGGTCGCCGCGCTCGAGCACGATGCCGTCGCCCTGGCCGGGGAGCACGCGCTCGGCCGGCGTACCAGGGTTCAACACCACGCGACCGGTGCGACCCGCGCGGCCACCCGCGACCCCGTAGGGCGCGACCAGCGTGTTCTCCATCCGCGTGGCCAGCTCCGCGCGCTCGCACATCACCCGCACGTCGCGGACCACACCCGTGCCGCCGCGATGGAGGCCCGGCCCGCCCGAGTCCGGCCGCACGGCGTAGCGTTCCACGCGCAAGCGGAACTCCCGCTCGACGTACTCGACCGGATAGTTCTCCTGGCCGATGTAGTAGATCACGTCCACGCCGTCGGCGAACGGGCGCGCCCCGAGGCCCACGCCGAGGCCCTCGATGCACAGAATCGGGCGCCGGTGGGCGTCGTCCCACGCGCGGAAGTAGTAGAGCACGTAGACCGGCGACGCCGCCGGCACCTGACCGTCATTGCTCTGGGCGAGGGTGCCGAACACGCACGACAGCACGCGGAACATGGTGTTCGCGCGCATGCCGACGGGGGCGGGAAAGCGCGGCTTGATGATCGAGCCTTCGCGCACCACCCACTCGTCGAGGTTCTGCAGCAAGCCTTCGTTCACCTCGAGATCCGGATCGAGCATCTGAAGGTACCGCGCGAGGTGAATCCGCATCAGCCCCAGATTGGTCGTGTAGTTGACGGGGCCGCGCGCCTGCTCGTCGCTGGCCGTGCCGTCGAGCGTCACGTGATCGCCCTTGCGCGTGAGGGTGAGCTCGACGCGGAATGGACGAGACCGCGGCGCTGCCGTCGCCGTCGAGAAAGTCATGGAACGCCCAGGACCCGTGGGGCACGAGGTCCAGGAAGAGCTGGCGCGCTCGTGCCGCCGTCTGCTCGAGGCAGAGCTCGAACGCGGCGAGGACCGTCGCGGCGCCGTAGCGCGCGAGGAGCTCGGTGACCCGCGTGTCCGCCAGACGACAGGACGCCATCATCGCGCGCGTGTCGCCTTCCACCATGTCCGGCATGCGGGAATTCCTGAGGAAGATCCGGTACGCCTCTTCGTTGAGCCGGCCTTCACGCATGATCCGGACGGGCGGCACCAGGATGCCCTCGTGATAGATCTCCGTCGAATGGGGCGAGATGCTGCCGGCCCGCGCGCCGCCGATGTCCTGATAGTGGCCGAACGTCACCGTGAACGCGATGACGGCGCCGTCGTGGAAGACCGGGGTGGTGAAGACCATGTCCTGGTGATGCTGGACGGCACCATCGGACAGGTAGGGGTCGTTGAACCAGTACGCGTCGCCCGGTCGCATGCTCTCGAGCGGATACGCCTGGAGAATCGGCGTGATCATGCCCGGCCCGCTCGCCGAGATGTGCGACGCCACCATGCGGCCGGTCCGGTCATAGATGCCGACGAAGTAGTCCTTCTTCTCCTTGATGAAGGGCGACATCGCGCACCGCTCCATCAGGAGCTCCATCTCGCGGATCGTCGAGGCTCATCGCGCCGCGGATGATCTCGAGAGTGATCGGGTCGACGTCGGGACGCGCGGGGCGGCTCATCGGCGGCGCGGTCCCGTGCAGATCATCTCGGCGGGCGCGCCGCCGAGGTCCATCTCGGTCATGTCTGCTGTCATGGTGGGGCATTGTAGCGCGGCGGGCATTCGCGCTGGCGTGAGTCGTCATCGGGGTGAGTGACACGGGCAAGCCTGTGGGGCGCGGCCGTTCGCGCCGGTCGGCACCTGGAGTATTCCGGTCGATGGCGTGGAGCGTTCAGATTTGGGCCATGCCGCCGTCGACGAACAGTTCGGTGCCGGTGACATAGCTGCTGTCGTCCGATGCAAGGAACAGGGCAGCTTTCGCGACCTCGTCCGGCGCTGCCCATCCGGCCCATCGGCACCGCGGCCACGACGGTCGTCTTGAACTCCTTGATCTGCTCCTCACGTCAGCCCCAGGTTGTTGAATCCCGGTGTCTCGATCGGACCGGGACTGATCGCATTGACGCGGATCTTGCGGTGCTTGAGGTCTACGGTCCAGCCGCGCGCGAATGACCGCACCGCGGCCTTGGCGGCGCTGTACACGCTGAACGCCTCCATCCCTTTGGAACCGGCGATCGAGGCGTTCAGGATGATCGAACCGCCGTCCTGGAACAGCGGCAGCGCCTTCTGCACCGTGAAGAGCAGGCCCTTGACGTTGACGCGGAACGCCTTGTCGAAGTGCTCCTCGGAGATGGCTGCCGAGGGGCGCGAGCTCCCGCCGCCGGCATTGGCAAAGAGGACATCGATGCGGCCTTGCTGCTGCTTCACCGCGGCGTACAGCCGATCCAGATCCGCGAGCTTCGAGACGTCACCCTGAACCCCGGTGACATTCTTGCCGATGTCCCTCACGGCGGCATCGAGCTCGCCTTGACGGCGACCGGTGATGAAGACGTGGGCGCCCTCCTCGGCGAACCGCTGAGCCGTGGCGAGGCCGATGCCGCTGTTGCCTCCGGTGATGACGGCGACCTTCCTTCCAGCTTTTTCATGAGCTTCCTCCTCTTGTAGATCTTGATGACGCTGGTCTGCGACTCGATCCTGCGGACGTCACTGACGACGGACGAGATCGTGTACTCGGAGTACGTGGTTGACGCGCGAGGCCATCTCCTCCGTGGAGAGCCTGCCTAGTTCCAGATGACCGACAGCGACGGAGCGCGAGGCGAACGATCCACATGACCGATACCGCTTCCTTGCTTTTCTTGATGCCGATTCGGCGGCATGCGATTCAGGCGGTGCGGGTGAGAACGCAGTATCATCCGGCGCGATGTCCGCGGGACCGGGCGAAGTGCCCGATCGCCGCGTACCGAGCAGGAAAGGGAGAAGTCGTCGCTCAGCCGGTGACGCGCTGGTCTCTACCGCAGCGTCGGTGCCTGCGTTGTCCTTCGAGTTGGCGCGGCCCGTTTCCTCAGCGCCGCGCCGCCTCGACGAGGTTGACGATGCGCTCGGGCGTCAGCGGGACCTCGTCGACGCGGACGCCGAAGCGGGGCCAGCGCGTCCTCCACCGCGGCGGCGATGGCCGCGGGGGCGATCATGCGGCCGCCTTCGCCGCCGCCCTTGACGCCGTACTCGGTGAAGGGCGACGGCGTCTCCACGTGGCCGATCTCGAAGGCCGGCACTTCGAGCGCGGTCGGCAGGAGGTAGTCCATGAAGCTGCCGGTCAGCGGCTGCCCTCGTCGTCGTAGGCGCTCTGCTCGTACAGCGCCATGCCGATGCCCTGGGCGATGCCGCCGGTGATCTGGCCGCGGAGGCTCTTCGGATTGACGATGGTGCCCACGTCGTGGACGGCGACGTAGCGCAGGAAGCGCACGCGCCCGGTATGCGGCTCGACCTCGACGACGGGGATGTGGGCGCCGTGGCCCATGATGGGATAGAAGGCGCCGAGGTCCTTCCGGTCGGCGGAGGGCTTGGTGAGATAGGGATGGTCGTAGGTGTGGCGTGCCTCGAGGCCGCTCTCCATGCCGGGCGGCAGGTCGAGCTTGAACCAGTAGGCCTTGAGGCCGAGCTCGGCATAGGTCATGGCCTTGTCGGGCACGCCGCGCACCATCGCGCGCCCGTCGGCGAAGGCGATGTCCTCGACCGCCGCCTCGAGCTGATGCGCGGCGATGCGCGCCAGCTTGTCCTTGAGCTTGCGGGCGGCGCCCACCACGGCGCCGGTGAGCATCACCGTCATGCGGCTGCCGCCCGGCCCCGCGCTGGGCAGGGCGTGCTGGGAGTCCTCGTAGGTGACCGTGACCTGTGAGGGCTCGATGCCGAACTCCTCGGCGAGCGTCTGTGCCACGACGGTCTCGGGGCTATTGCCCCAGAACGGCGAGAACATCGTCACGATGAACTCGCCGGTCGGACCGAGGCTCAGGCCCACGCTCTCCGGCGCGGTGGTGAGGCCCGGGCTGTCGTACCAGAACCAGAACTCGGTGGGTCCGTAGACGCTGCGCTGCTGGGCGGTGGCGAGCCCGATGCCGATGTAGCGTCCGGCCTTCCTCGCCTCGGCCTGCATGCGGCGCGAGCTCGGCATAGCCCGCCATCTCGAGCGCGCGGTCGAGGACGGCCGGGTAGTTGCCGCTGTCGTAGACGTTCCCGCACGGTGTCTTGAAGGGGAAGCTGTCCGGCGCGATGAAGTTCCGCCGGCGGATCTCGACGGGGTCGATCGACAGCTCCTGCGCGGCCGCGTCGACCAGGCGCTCCAGGCAGAAGTTCCCGGCGTCCGAGCCGGCGCCGCGGAACACGCCCTGCTGGCACTTGTTGGTCAGGACGCACCGCACGCTGTACTCGAAGCTCGCCATGCGATAGGGCCCGGTGACCTGCGCCAGCGCATTGCCGTGGGTGCCGTGGCCGAACTGGAAGTACGCGCCGTAGTCGTCGACCACGCGGACGCGGATGCTCGTGAAGATCCCATCGTCGGTGACGGCGAGCTCGGCGTCGTAGAAGCGGTCGCAGGCGAGGTTCTCGGAGGCGAGCAGGTTGTCGACCCGGTCCTCCATGAACTTGACGGCGCCGGCCGCTGCGCTTGGCCAGCATCGCGGCGATGCCGATCACCTTGCCGAGGATGTGCTTGGAGCCGAAGCTGCCGCCCACGTACATGGGGTGGATGTTGAGCTTGCTCGCCGGCACCTTGAGGGTATTGGCGAGGAGCCAGCCGACGTAGTTGATCATGTTGGTATTGGACCAGACGTCCATCCGCTGGCTCACGGGGTCGAAGCGGCAGAGGGCGCCGGCCGTCTCGAGCGGCTGGGCGCTCGCCCGATGCCAGCGCAGCGTGCGGCGGATCACGCGGTATGCTGCGGCGAAGTCACCCGCCACGTCGCCGAACGACAGCGTCTTCTCGAAGGCCAGGTTGCTGCCGAGCGGCTCGTGCACGATGGCCGCGCCCGGCTTCATCGCCTCGAACGGATCCGTGACGACCGGCAAGGGCTCGTACTCCACGTCGATGAGGGCCGCCGCGTCCTCGGCCGTGTAGCGGTCGACGGCGGCCACCGCCGCCACCGCCTCGCCGACGAAGCGCACCTTGCCCACGGCCAGCGCGTACTGGACGACGGGCTCCGCGCAGAAGGCGGGCAGGGGATTCGTCATCTCCGCGGCGTCCTCGCCGGTGACCACGGCGAAGACGCCCGCCAGGGCGCGCGCCCGGCTCGTGTCGATCCGCTTGATGACGGCATGCGGGTGCGGGCTTCTCAGCACCGCGGCGTGGAGCATGCCCGGGAGCTTCACGTCGTCCGTGTAGGTGGCGCGCCCGGCGAGGAGCTTCGGGTCTTCCAGGCGCGGGACGTCCTTGCCGATCCATCGGCGCTCGGTCGTGGCCATGGGGGTCTCCTCAGCGCGCCGGCACGCCGGCGGCGCGGCCGCGGCCGGCGGCGAGGCGGACGGCCTCGACGATGCCCTGGTAGCCGGTGCAGCGGCACAGGTTGGCGGCGATGGCCTCGCGGATGTCCTGCTCGCTCGGCGCCGGGTTCTCGCGCAGCAATTCGTGCGCGATCATCAGCATGCCCGGCGTGCAGAACCCGCACTGCAGTCCCTGGGCCTCGCGGAAGGCCTCCTGCAGCGGGCTGAGGCCGTCGCCGCCGCTCAGGCCCTCCACCGTGAGGATCTCGGCGCCGTCGGCGCCGGCCGCCAGCATCAGGCAGGACCTCACGGTCTCGCCGTCGAGCAGCACGGTGCAGGTGCCGCAGACGCCGTGCTCGCAGCCGATGTGGGTGCCGGTGAGGCCCAGCGTGTCGCGGATCACGTCGACCAGGAGCCAGCGCGGCTCGACGTTCAGCTCGTGGCGGATGCCGTTGACGGCGAGGGCGATCGGCACGGTCGTCGGCATTGCTCAGCTCCTGGTCGCGCGCTCGGCCGCCATCGCGATGGCCTCGCGGGTGAAGTGACGGGCGAGCTTCCTGCGGAAGTCCGCCGAGCCGTGCACGTCGGACGGCGGGCTCGGTGGCGGCGGCCGCGCGGCTCGCCGCCTCGTCGAGCACCGCGCCGGCCGCGGTCCCGCCCAGCAGCGCGTCCTCGGCGGCTCGCGCGCGGATCGGCGTGGGGCCGACGCCGCAGAGGGCGATGCGCGCGCGCTCGCAGCGGCCGGACGCGTCGAGCGTGATCAGCGCGGCCACGCCGACCAGGGCGAAGTCGCCCGCGCGGCGCGCCATCTCCACGAAGGCGCCGCCCGTGCGCCGCGGCGGGTCGGGGACCCGCACCTCGACGAGCAGCTCGCCGGGCGCGAGCGCCGTGGTAAGCGGCCCCACGAAGAACTGCTCGGCCGCGGACATGGTGCGCCGGGCCTGCTCGCGGGCGAGGTGAGCTGCGCCTCGAGCGCGACCATGACGGCGGGGAGCTCGGAGGCGGGATCGGCGTGGGCGAGGCTGCCGCCGATGGTGCCGCGGTGGCGAATGGGCAGGTGGCCGATGAAGCGGCACGCCTCGGCGAGGATGGGCGCGCGGGCCCGCACCGTCTCCGACCGCTCCACCGCGTGCTGGCGGGTGAGTGCGCCGATGGCCAGGCCGTCGCCGTTTGCGCGGACATACGCGAGGTCGCCGATGCGGTTGATGTCGACCAGCGCCTCGGGATGGGCGAGCCGGAAGTTGAGGAGGGGATCAGGCTCTGACCGCCGGCCAGGACCTTGGCACGGTCACCCTGGCGGGCCAGCAAGGCCAGCGCCTCGTCGAGCGCGCGCGGGGCGTGATACTCGAACCGCGGAGGCTTCATGGGCTCCTCCCTGGACAGCTACGAAAGCGACGGACACGACTGGTATAGCTCGCGCGAGCGGGGAGTCAAGCAGTGTGGCCGAGAGCGCCACTGGTTTGCCGGCGCGACTTCCGAGCGCCTGGGGATGTGGGGCGCCATGTCGGGGCCCCACTTAGTAGACGACGAGCTCGTCGAGGAGCCGCCGTCCCTCGGGCCAGGGGCCGTAGCCCGCCTCGGCATTGATGTGGCCGGCGCGGTCGAGGGTCACCAGCCGGCTCCCCCATGCCGCCGCGAAGGCTGCCGCGCGCGCCATTGTGTAGAACCGAGTCGTCGGCGCTCGCCACGACGATGGTGGGAAACGGCAGCCGGTCCATCGGGATCGGGCTGAAGCCCGCACCTCGTCGGGCGTGTGGAGCTTCGATTCGACGTCGGCGGGCGCCACGAGGAGCGCGCCTTTCGCGCGCGAGCGCGTGATCGCCGCCCAGTGGGCGACGAGCGAGCACGCGAGGCTGTGCGCCGCCAGCACGGGCGGGGCCGCGCACGCGGCGACGGCGCGCTCGAGCGCGGCGAGCCAGGCGTCCCGCGTCGGCTGGAGCCAGTCGTCCTGGACGACGCGGCGGCACGCGGGGTCGGCGCGCTCCCAGTGGCTCTGCCAGTGATCCGGGCCCGAGTCCGCATAGCCGGGCAGGATGAGGATCGGCGTCGCGGCCATCATGGATTGGGAATGGGGATCGCGGGTCAGCCCTCGCGCGCGCTCTCGAGGGCGCGCTCGTCGAGCGTCAATCCGAGCCCCGGCCGGTCCGGAATGGACATGCTCCCGTCCTGAAACTCCCACGGGTCGGTGAAGATCCGGTCGAGGTCCGCGCGCGGACCCGTGTACTCGTGAGGCCGCGACGACAGCGGAATCGTCGCGCAGAAGTGCAGGCTCGCGGCGTTGCCGATGGTGCGGCTGGGTCATGTGGGGCATGACGGGGAGATCCCACGTCTCGGCCAGCGCCTTGATGCGCAGCGCCTCGGTGAAGCCGCCGCACTTGACGATGTCGGGCTGGAGGATGTCCGGGCGCGCGGTCAGGATGAGGTCGCGGAACTGCCAGCGCGTGTACTCGTGCTCGCCCGCCGAGATTGGGATGTCGAGCGCGTCCGCGACCTGGCGGATGCCCGCGTAGTTGGTCGGCGCCACCGGCTCCTCGAAGTGCGCGGCGCCGAGGGCCTCGAGCTTTCGCCCCTGCCGGATCGCGGTGGGCACGGTGTAGCCGTTATTGGCGTCGAAGCTCAGCGGGATCTCCGGCGGGCAGGAAGTCGCGGCAGAGGCGATACATCGCGAGGTCCTTGTCCGGGTCGACGTCCTGGCGGTAGTGCCAGTCCATGCGGATCTTGAACGCCTTGAAGCCCTGGTCCCAGGCCTCGCGCACCAGCTCGAGCATCGCGTCCGGCGTCATGGCGCCCCCGCCGCCGATCGACTTGTACATGGTGAACGTCGTGCGGACGGCGCCGCCGAGGAGGCGATAGAGCGGCTGGCCGAGGAGCTTGCCCTTGATGTCCCAGAGCGCGATGTCGACGCCCGCGATGCACGAGGGCTGCACGCCGCCCGTGCCGAGCTTGTGCGTGCCGAAGTACATCGCGTCCCAGAGCCGCTCCGTGTCGAGCGGGTCCTGGCCCAGCACGAGGGGCGCAGCGCCGTCTCCACGAAGTGGCACATGACGGGCACGTTCATCGGCGAGCACTCGCCGATGCCGTCCACGCCGGCGTCGGTCGACACGCGCACGAGCGCGGTGCGCGTCTTCAAGGGGTACGCCCGCACGTCCGTGATCTTCGCCGTCATCGTCATGCCTCCCCGAATGCGGGTTGTCCGCCGGCTGCCGGGCCCGATGTTACCTCGGATGCGCGCCGAATGACCCTTCTGCTACAATGCCGCCCGTTCGCCATGACCGATCGCCCCTGCCGCTCACCGGCGTCCGCGTGCTCGAGCTGGCCCAGATCGTGGCCGGGCCCTTTTGCGGCACGCTCATGGCCGAGTTCGGCGCCGAGGTGATCAAGACCGAGCTGCCCGGGCAAGGGCGACGACCTGCGGCGGCTCGGGCCCACGGAAGACGGCGTCAACTACTGGTTCGCCCAGGACAACCGCGGCAAGAAGGTGATCACCCTCGACCTGCACACGCCGAAGGGCCAGGAGATCGTCCGGCGCCTGGTGCCGATGTGCGACGTCGTGATCGAGAACTTCCGCCCCGGCGTGCTCGAGTCGTGGGGGCTCGGCTGGGAGGATCTGAGCGCGCTCCGCCCGTCGCTCATCATGGCGCGCATCACGGCCTTCGGCCAGACGGGCCCGCTGCGCCAGGGCCCGGGCTTCGCCGCCATCGCCTCGGCCTTCGGCGGCACGTGGTATGTGAACGGCCCCGCCGACCATCCGCCGTCGCGGCCGACGCCGGTCTATCCCGACTACCTCACCGGGCTCTTCACCGCCTTCGGCGTGATGGCGGCGCTGCGCCACCGCGACGCCACGGGAGAAGGGCAGTGGATCGACGCCGCGCTCTACGAGTCGGCGTTCCGCATCCTCGAATACTCGCCGACGTTCTACGGCCGCAAGGGCGTCGTGCGCGAGCGCGGGGGCATCCAGCACTCCGGCTGGCCCGGTGGCGCGTTCCAGACGGGCGACGGCCGCTTCGTCGTCTTCACCGCGCCGGCCCAGCACCTGCTCGAGCGCATGTGCGCCATGCTGGGCCGGCCCGACCTGCCCAAGGACCCGCGCTTCATCAGCCACGAGGGCCGCTCGGCGAACATGGGGGTGCTGCTCGGCATCGTCACGGAGTGGTTCGCGGCGCGGACCTTCGACGAGGCCCTGGCGAGCCTCAAATCGCACGACGTCCCGCACTCGCCGATCATGAGCATGGCCGACATCTTCGCCGACCCGCACTACCGCGCGCGCCAGACCATCGTCGACGTGCCGTCCGATGTCGGGCCGCTGCCTCAGCCGGCGGTCATCCCGCGCCTGTCCGGCACGCCCGGCCGCATCACCCACGCCGGCCCGCCGCTCGGCCACCACACCGACGAGGTGCTGGGCGGCCTCCTCGCGATGTCGCCGGCCGAGATCGCGACGCTCCGCGCCGACCGCGTCATCTAGCCTCTCACTGCTTGACGGCGCCGAAGGTCAGCCCGGTGACCATGTGACGCTGGGCGAAGAGCGCGACGAGAAGGACGGGCAGCGTGATGAGGGTCGCGGCGGCGGCCAGAGTGCCCCAGTTGATCTCCTCGTAGGAGATCATGTTGAAGACGGCGATGGGCAGCGTCCGCGTCTCGCGGCCGGCCAGGATCACCGAGAAGAGAAAGTTGTTCCAGGAGAACACGAACGAGAGGATCGCCGTGGCCATCACGCCGGGCCGGACGAGCGGCAGCGCGATCCGCCCGAACACGCCCAGGTACGAGCAGCCGTCGATCAGCGCCGCGTCCTCGAGCTCGGAGGGGACGTCCTCGAAGAACGAGATCATCACCCAGATGATGATGGGCAGGCTCACGATGAGATGGGTGAGGATCAGCGCCCCGTAGGTATCCACCATCCGGAGCCGGCGAAAGAAGATGTACCAGGGGATCAGATAGGCGATGCCGGGGATGATGCGCGCCACCAGGATGGTGAGCGCCAGCCGCTGCTGGCGCCAGCGGGCGATGGAGTACGCGGCGGGCAGCCCCACCGCCAGGCCCAGGGCCGTCGAGCCCACCGCGACGACCGAGGCTGTTCCACGTGTAGAGCAGGAACGGGTACTTGGTGAACACCTCGCGATAGCCCGCCAGGGTGACGCTGAAGTGCAAGAACGATGGTGGATAGGCCGTCGCCTCGACCTGGGGCTTCAGCGACAGCGTGATCATCCAGTAGAAGACGAAGACGGTCGGCAGCATGAACAGGACGGCGAGCGCGTAGAAGCCCGCGCCGGAGAGCCACCGCCACGCGATGCTCCCCTCACCATGCCGCGGTCCGGCGCATCTTGATCAGGATCAGCGACACGCCCATCACCACCGCGAACAGCGCGACGGCCATCGACGAGGCGTAGCCCATGTTGAAGTACGAGAACGCCTGGTTGAAGAGGAGGATATTGATCGTCTCCGAGGCGTTGGCCGGCCCGCCCTGGGTCATGATGAAGATGATGTCGAAGGTCTTGAGGGCGTCGATGGACCGGAACAGGATCGCCACCACGAGGGTGGGCCGGAGGAGCGGCAGCGTGATGTGCCAGAAGGCCTTGACCGTCGAGGCCCCGTCCAGGTGCGCGGCCTCGTAGGGCTCGCGCGGCAGGCTCGCCAGTCCCGCCAGCGCGATCAGCATGATGAGCGGCGTCCACTGCCAGACGTCCACCAGCGCCAGCGCGTACAGCGCCGTCTGACTCGAGTAGGTCCAGCGGAACGGCGACAGGCCGACGACCGACAGGAGGTAGTTCGCGACCCCGAGCGTGGGGTGGTACATCATGACGAAGACCAGCGCGATCGCCGTGGGCGTCGCCACCATCGGCAGGATGGCCAGCGTGCGGAGCAGGCCCCGCCCCCAGAACTCCCGGTTGAAGAGCAGCGCCATCGCCACCCCGAGAACCGTCTCGGCGGCGACGGCGACGATGGTGAAGTAGACGGTCCGCCCCACGGCCTCCCGGAAGCGCGGGTCGCCGAGGAGGATCTTCCCGTAGTTCGCCAGGCCGATGAAGCGCGGTGGGGTCAAGCTCGAGGCGAACCACTCGTGAAGGCTCATCCATCCCGTGTAGGCGATCGGGTAGACGATGATCGCCGCGACGAGCAGGACGGCGGGGCGGGAAACAGCCAGCGCGCTCTCCGGTGGCTCCAGCGCGCGAGTCGACCGGACGGCGTCCGCAGGCCGGCCGTCGCCGGCAGGTCAGCGATCGCCGGGTCCGTGCTCATATCGGGAAGACGAGGGTCGCGGCTGGAGCTATGTCTCGGTCCGGATGAGCATGTCCTGGAACTCCTTCTGCGCCTGGGCGGCGACCTGGGCGGCCGGCGCCCCTTCGATCGCCTTCTGGATCGCCACGCCGATGATGTCGCGGTACTCGGTGACGGCGACGATCTCCGGCAATCCCTGGCGGCCGATCTTGAGCGAGGCCTGGTAGGCCTGGTACCAGTCGGCGGGCATCTTGGGCTTGGCCTTCACCTCCGGACTGTCCCAGGTCGAGGTGCGACCCACGCCGACGCCCGCCATGAGCTCGTGCACCGCGTTCGTCTTGTTGGTGGCCCACTGCGCGAAGAGGTAGCCCGCCTCCTTGCTCCGGCTCTGCGAGGACACCGCCATCCCGGTGATGTAGATGGGCGAGAAGTGGCCCCCGGGTCCGGACGGCAGCATCGCGTAGCCCACCTTGCCGACCACCTTGGACTTCGCGGCGTCCTCGAACTGGCTGGCGAAGTTGACCCCGTCCATGTAGATGGCCACCTGCCCCTGCATGAAGGACGCGGAGCACTCGTACCAGTTGAAGTTCACGACGCCGGGCGGCGCGTACTGGCGGAGCAGCCGCGCGTAGAGGTCGAGCGCGGCCACGCCCTCCTTGCTGTCGAGGACCGCCTTCCCATCCTTCAGATACGTCCCGCCCATCGGGAACAGGATGCTCGGGTACTGCGTCGCATTCGCGTTCTTGAGCCCGCGCAGGACGATGCCGTACGTGCCGGGCGGCGCGTGGAGCTTCGGCACGAGCTGCTCCAGCTCGGCGAGCGTCTTGGGCGGCGTGAGATTCTTCGCGGCGAAGAGATCCTTCCGGTAGAAGAACACGTTGGCGTCGATGAACGCGGCGAGCGCCGAGATGCTGCCGTCCGGCTGGGTGACGCCGGCCCGCGCGCCCGCGCTGAAGTCGTTCCAGTCGAAGTCCGGGCTCGTCAGGGATGGATCCTGGAGGAACTTGTTCAGCGGGTGGTACCAGCCCGCCTTCCAGAACCGCTTCTTCTCGACGTGGAGCGAGGTGAAGAACGCGTCGATCCCGCCCGCGTTCGCGGTCATCTCGACGGTGAGCTTCTGCCGCGCCTGGATCTCGGGAAGCGTCTCCCATTTCACCTTCATGCCCGAGAGCGACTCGAACTCGGGAATGTGCTTCTCGAGCACCTCGATGAAGGGGTGCTTGGTCAGCAGGAGGAAGAGCTCCTTGCCCTGGAAGCGCTTCCAGGTGAAGCCCTGGGCGCGGGCCGGGGTCGAGACGAACGGACCCGCGGCGGCCGCGGCGGCGGTCTGGAGAAAGGTGCGGCGGGTGAGCCGGTGAGCCGCCATGGACGGCCTCCTCTCGTGGAGCCCCAGCGGGTTGGCAACGTTGCCAAAGAGGATCCGGGGTGCGCCGGCAACCCTCTGGCGTGGCGCGATCGGTGCGAATGTAGGCGGACGGGACCCGCAGTGTCAACCGTGGGTAGCCAGAAGGTGTCGGCCCTCGGCCGGCGAGCTGGACCATTTCGGCGGCAGCTCCTCTTGACTCAGACCACTAAAGGTGGTCACATGTGTCACCTATGGTGGTCAAGGTTACGTCAAGCCCGTTCGGCGGTCAGACGCGCACGCGTGTCCTTCTCGCCCTGCGGCTGCTGGGTGACACGTACGCGCGCGAGCTCTCGCGCCTCCTGGAGACGTCGCCATCCGGTGTGCAGAAGGCGCTCCGCAGCCTGGAGATGGACGGGCTCGTGGCCGGACGCTCCGTGGGCCGGACCAGGGTCTATCAGCTCAATCCGCGCTACTTCGCGGCGGATGCGCTGGCGGCATACCTCGCCAGAGTCGCCGAGCCGGAGAGCCGGCTGCGGGAGCGCAGTGCGGCCCTGCGGCGTCGGCCGAGGCGCGCAGGCAAGCCGCTGTGAGGATCGGACCCCGGTCCAGCCTCGCCGCCGTCGCGGTCGCGGTGGGCGATGCGCTCCGGAGGCACGGTATCCAGGCGGTTCTCACCGGTGGCGCCTGTGCGAGCCTTTATACCCATGGGTCGTATCAGTCACGCGACATGGACTTCATCGTGGCCGGCGCGGTGACGCAGCCCGGCCTGGACCGCCGCAATGGCCTCGGTCGGCTTCCACCGCAGCGGTGACCGCTACGTTCACGCGCAGGTGGTCTTCTACGTCGAGTTTCCGCGCGGCCCGCTCGCCATCGGTGACGACTATCAGATTGTGCCGGTGACACGTTCCACCGCCGCTGGCCGGGCGTTGGTCCTGTCCGCGACTGACTCCTGCCGCGATCGGCTGGCGGCGTTCTATCACTGGAACGACCGCCAGAGCCTCGACGTGGCGGTGTCCATTGCCCGGCGCAACCGGATCGACCTCGCGCGGGTTCGGCGATGGAGCGCGAGGGAGGGGATTCACCGACCGCTTCGTCGAGTTCCGCGCAGAGCTCGCACGAAGGCACCAGCGCCGGGCGAGATGACGCTCTCGGTCTGTTGGCCCGCTGCGCCGGCGCTTGCGGCGCCGAGCGCGCCGCTGTGGACGGCGGCGATCTCGGGGTCAAGGGATGCCGGGGGCGGGGGCCATCCTGCCGAGGGCTGGTATCGAGTAGTAGGATCGCTAGGGTTGGAAGGCCAACTGAAGAGTCCACCAACGGGCAAGACCAGGAGGTTCAGATGACGGACAAGATTCGCGTAGGAATCGTGGGAGCGACCGTGACACAGGGGGCAGCGGCTGGGGGCCAATGCCCACGTGCCCGCCCTGAAGGCGCTGCCCCAGCTACGAGCTGAAGGCGGTCTGCACCTCGCACGAGGACACCGCCAAGGCCTCGGCCGCGGCGTTTGGTGCCGAGCGGGCGTTCCACCGGTTCAGCGACATGGCGGCGCATCCGGACGTCGACCTCATCGTCGTCTGCGTGCGGGTGCCCGGTCACCGGGACCTGGTCATGGCCGGCCTGCAGGCCGGGAAGGCCGTGCTCTGCGAGTGGCCGCTCGGTGCGAATCTGGCCGAGGCCGAAGAGATGGCGGGGCTCGCCAGCCAGCGTTCCGTGAAGACCATCGTTGGTCTGCAGGCGCGCAGCGACCCGGCGATCCTGTACGCGGCTGACCTCGTCAAGGCGGGCTACATCGGCGAAGTGCTCACGGCGAACCTGAGCACCGTTGCCCAGGCCCAGCTCCAGCGGGGCCCCGGCCGCATCTGGCAGGGCGTCCGCGCCAACGGCGCCAACACGCTGACCATCGCTGGCGGCCACGCCATCGACGCCCTGTGCGCCGTGCTCGGCGAGTTTGCCGAGGTCTCGGCCCGTGTGTCGACCCGAATCCCGGAGTGGCACACGCTGGACGGAAAGCCGGTCCCGGTCGATGCGCCGGACAGCATCAACGTGGTCGGCCGAATGGTGAGCGGCGCCGAGGTGACGGTCAACGTGGCCGCCGTTCCCTCGAATCCCGGCGGCAACCGGATGGAGATCTACGGGCGCGAGGGCGCCCTGGTCATCCGGGCGGATGGCTCGCTCAACATCGGACCGAGCCAGATGCACGCGGGCAAGGGCAAGGAGCCCATGGCGTCGATGCCGGTGCCGTCCAAGTACAAGGTCGCTCCGGAGGGCACGCCGGGCGGCCAGCCCTACAACGTCGCCCAGGCCTACGCGCGCGATGGCCGACGCCCGTGCGCGCCGGGCGATCCTTCGACGTCGACTTCAACCTCGCCGTCCAGCGCCACAAGCTGATCGACGCGATCGAGCGGTCCGCCGCCACGGGCCGGTCCGTGAGGTTAAGTTGAGCCCGGCGGACGGCCGCTGAGGCCCAGGACTTCTACTGAGGCACGCGACCATGCGCTTGAACTGGACGATCACGATCTTCGCCGCCGCGCTGCTGACAGGCTGCGCGACACCGCCAACGGCAACGCCGGTGCAGGTGAAGATCCTGGCGATCAACGACTTCCACGGCAACCTGAAAGCCCCGCAGGGCGGCATCCGCATCAAGGACCCGGCCGACTCGACGAAGACGATCAACGTGCCGGCCGGCGGCGCCGAACAGCTCGCCACCGCGGTGGCCGAATTGCGCGCGAAGAACCCCAACCACATCTTCGTCGCCGCCGGCGACCTGATCGGCGCGACGCCGCTGCTGTCGGCGCTGTTCCACGACGAGCCGACGGTCGAAGCGCTGGGCGCGATGGGGCTCGAGGTCAGCTCGGTCGGCAATCACGAGTTCGACAAGGGCGCGACCGAGCTGCTGCGCATGCAAGGCGGCGGTTGCAGCCCGGTCGACGGCTGCAAGGGCCGCAGCCGTTCAAGGGCGCGAGCTACCGGTATCTCGCGGCGAGCACGGTGATCGATGCCAGCGGCAAGACGCTGTTTCCGGCGTACTACGTCAAGCGCTTCCAGGGCGTCCCGGTCGCCTTCATCGGCCTCACGCTGAAGGAAACGCCGACAATCGTCGTGCCCGCCGGCGTGGCCGGGCTGACCTTCCGCGACGAGGCCCAGACCGTCAACGCGCTGGTGCCCGAGTTGAGGAAACAAGGCATCGAGGCGATCGTCGTGCTGATCCACGAAGGCGGCGTGCCGACCGGCGACTACAACGAATGCCCGGGCATCAGCGGGCCGATCGTCGAGATCGTGAAGAAGCTCGACAAGGCGGTCGACCTGGTGATCAGCGGCCACACGCACCGCGCCTACAACTGCCGCATCGACGGCCGGCTGGTCACCAGCGGCGACAAGTACGGCACCATCGTGACGCAGATCGACCTGATCCTCGACCCGAAGACCGGCGACGTGATCGATGCCGTGGCCGACAACGTGATCGTGCGCACCGACCGCTTCGCGAAGGATCCGATCCAGACCGAGCTGATCGCGGCCTACGAAAAGCTCGCGGAGCCGCTGGCCAAGCGCGTGGTCGGCCGCATCGGCGCGCCGCTGACTCTCGATGCCAACCCGGCCGGCGAGACCCCGCTCGGCCAGGTGATCGCCGACGCCCAGCTCGCCGCGACGCAGGACGCCGGCGCGCAGATCGCGCTGACGAACCCGGGCGGCATCCGCTCGGTTCTGCGCATGCCGGCGGATGGCCAGCTTCGCTACGAGGACCTGTTCTCGGTGCAGCCGTTCTACAACAACCTGGTGACGATGACGCTGACCGGCGCCCAGCTCCAGCAGGTGCTCGAACAGCAATGGATCAACCAGCCGACGCCGAAGATGCTGCAGGTCTCGCGCGGCTTCAGCTATAGCTGGGACGCGAATGCGCCCGTTGGCCAACGCGTGGTGCCGGGCAGCGTGAAGCTCGCCGGGCCAGCCGATCGCCGCGACCAGCCGCGTGCGGATCACCGTCAACGGGTTTCTGGCCAGCGGCGGCGACAGTTTCACGGTGCTCAAACAAGGCCAGGAGTCGCGCACCGGGATGATGGACATCGATGCCTTCGAGCTGTTCGTGAAGAATAACCCGAGCCTGATGCCGGGGCCGCTGGACCGCGTCATGCGGATGAACTGAGTGGCCGCTCGGTGCGAATCTGGCCGAGGCCGAAGCAATGGCGGGGCCTCGCCAGCCAGCGCTCCGTGAAGACCATCGTCGGTCTGCAGGTGCGCAGCGACCCGACGATTCTGTACGCGGCCGACCTCGTACAACGCGGTCGGCCGAATGGTGGGCGGCGCCGAGGTGACGGTCAACGTGGCCGCCGTTTCCCCGAATCCACGAGCTGATCGACGCGGTCGAGCGGTCCTCCGCCCTCGGGCCGCCAGCCGGGGTCGCCCGACGGATAGATGACTCTCGGCGCCGCGCCCCGCAGTCCGGGCCGCCCCTGGCCGCGCGAATCTGCGGCGGGAAAAGGCCAGTGCCCTCGCCGCGCACCGCCTCCCACCGACAGGCATCGGCCGATGGCCACCGCTCCGCGCCGCTCGCCCCGGACATGTTGCCCAGTAGGGACAGTGCGCCAGCAGAAGACTCGCGACCGAGGTCGGCTCGGTATCGCGTCTCGGGCATTCTGCCGACAGTCGGGCGACTCGCCACACTCCATGGTAAGCGCCACGTCGGGCCGGCGCGCTATCGCGGTTTCTCTCGATGCCAGCTCAAGCCCGCAATGTCGGTGATGTCGTGAGAGACGGCATGTTGCCTCGATCGGGCGAGGAGGATGAGCGCGATGGCTGAGGAGGGCAAGTCGGGCATCGAGAAGATGGGATGGGCCCTACCTAAGATCGAGGAGATCCTGAGCGATTGGCGCAGGCGCGTGTATGCGGCTCAGGCTGCGTACTACGGGAAGGATCTCGGCATGAGCCTCACGACCCTGTAGCGACACATGAAGGAGTACCGCATCCAGATGGAGCGGTCTGAAGGCGCCCCCGAGAGCGACCCTGAGCTGATCAAAGCACCCTCTGTCGCCGGACTCGCGCAGAGAAGATTGCGTGCGCGCCGGCTTGCGCGCCCGACCTCACCATCCTGCATTCCGTTCCGGAGGATGCGCCTGGCCCGAGCCTTGCGTAGTCCTCGTGTGGCGGTGGTCCACAGCGAAGCGCAGGGAGGAGCCATGACAGTGCAGACGCTGCGGCAGGTCATCGACGAGGCGACGAGCCTCCAGAAGCTGTTCTCGGATCCGAGGCTGGCAGTACGGGAAGACTGCATCGTGTGCCTCATCTGCGGGGCGCTGTTCCGACAGCTCACGAACACGCACCTTCGCGCCCACGGCACCGGCGTGGCCGAGTACCGAGCGCGGTTTGGTTACAACCGCCGGCGGGCCCTCATGTGCCGGGCGCTTCGCCGCCTCTACACGGAGCGGGCGGTCCGCGCGGGCCTGGCCGGCCGGATTCTCCACCGGCCCATCGTCGAGACTCCCGAGCTGCGACGCCTTGGAGGCGCGAGGCCCATCGCCCTCGAGGAGCAGCTGACGCGGCGCGCGGCGCAGCGTGAGGCCTTGGAGGCACGCCTGACAGGGAAGGGCCGCGCGTCGAACCCCGCACCGCCGGCCGCCGGAAGCGCGCGTGCTCCGGAGGCGCGCACGGCCCGCGTATGATCGTCACGACGGCCGCCCGCGCGGCTGAGGCGGGCCCTCGACTCTCAAGGTCATACATTGGTCCGACTTCTCCAGGCGGTGGTCGCGTCCCGAGCGACATGGCCACGACGGCATGTACCCGCGAGGTCCCGGGAACCGAAGTGAGGTCATCGTGGAATCGGCAGCTGTGCCATCGACTCCTGGTCCTTGGGCTCCTGGTCCCCATCTCTGCTCTGCTTTCCCGGCGCTGACGATCCTGCCGAGGCACTGAAGCGCCAGCGCCACGACCCCAAAGCACGCACTGAACCGTGTGTTTGGGCACGAGCCCGCCGGCTCCCGATCTCGGCTCCGCCAATCTCCTTCAGAATCTCGGACGAAGGCCGAGTGTCGTTCGGCGCCCGACAGCCTGGGGACACGCAGCGCTCGCCCTCATCAGTGAACTGGTGCATGCCCGCCATGCACATCAACCTCCGCAATCGACGCGCAACCAGTCGAAGTCTCATGAGTGTTCCCCTCCCTCTTGAGCACGGCCGGTCAACCGATCTCAGGTGTCCGCGCAGTCGCGATCTAGTTATTCGTGAGCAGTCGGAGAACCATGAGTAGCAACGGTACTGCGCCGGGATCTCATGCTGAGTCGTCCATTGCATCCCAGAAGGAGTGCAAGAGGCCTGCCGATCTCCCCCGAGCCTGATGTTCTGCGGCACGGAGTAACGACAAGATCGGATTTCATCTTAGAAACCCGACGACGCCAACTGTGCCTTCCGGAGCTCATGTATGTAGCCGCAACTAGGCGCTCTCACTCTGCGCGCGGTGTCGCTTCACGTCGCGCCACGAAGGAATGAGTGTGCCATCGTGCCATCACTTCTTTGATGGTTCTGGTGAGGTCGAGTTCTGGCACGGGCGTTGCTCGTTAGCGCTCAGCACAACTCGAAAGGGGGATAACGCCATGACGAAGCTATTCGCGATGGTGATCGGCGTCGGTTCTCTCCTTCTCCTGCCCATGACCTCCGCGAGCGCCGCGCCGAAGGTGCCCTCATGCGGTGCCATCATCACGGGCGCGCTGAAGCTCAATGCCGATCTCGTCTGCCGGAACGGGCACGGCCTCGTCGTCAGCGGCGGGGCCACCCTCAACTGTGGCGGGCATCGGATCACCGGCGGAAACCGGGCCGGTCAGTACGGGATCTACGTCCGCGACGGCGCCAAGGCCGTAGTCACGAACTGTATCGCCGAGAGGTTTGAGGTCGGGATCCGTCTGCGCGGCGCGAATGGCGCCACGGTCAGCGACAGCGTCGCGCAGGACAACGTGCGCTACGGCATCGAGGTGACCCAGCAGTCGACGGGAGCGCGGATCCTGCGCAACCGGGTCCTCGACAACGGCGACGAGGGGATGCACCTCTCCGGCCCCGTCGATCAGGACGCCGGCCACGAGATCCTGGACAATTGGATCGAGGGCAACGTGGCCGAAGGGATTTATCTCTTCCTGTCCAACGGGAACCTGATCGCCGGCAACACGATCCGTGACCACGGCGCCGCCGGCATCTATATCAAGGGCTCGGCTCGCAACACCATCGACGGCAACACCTTGATCAATGACCCGCTGCAGCTCGTCTATGGGTCAGAGCAGAACGTGCTCACCGACAACGTCATCGTGGGCCAGCAGATCCGGTTCAAGGAAGCCTCCAACAACTATGTGTACAACCTGAGCGTGCGGGCCGACGGGGGAAGCCGAGCGTGGCCTACGATTTCATGAGCTCGTCCGACAACCTGGTCGTGGACTCGCAGGCGGTGAAACCGACCGACTACGACATCCGTGCCGCGACCAACTCGACCAACAACGTCTTCACGCGCTTCTCGGTTCCGGCGAAGCTGGACTGCTCCGTGGACAAGAGCTCGAGCGTGAGCGTGACCAACGACCGCGGCGCGACCCTCGCTTGCGGGCGATAGGGCCGCGGGTCCGGCGAAGCATCGATCGGGGCGGCGCGCATGATCTCGAAAGCTCGCGACGGCGCCGCAGGGCGGCCGCGACTCTCACAGCCCCGCGGCCCCGTGCTCGGAAGCCGCCGCCAATAGCTCGATCCGGCGTCGCCACGTTTCGGCGCTCTGCGGCTTGACGAACAGAATTGTAATGTCGGGTTGCGCGTGCTTGATCGCCGCCTCGATGCGGTTGACGCACGTTTCGATCTGCGTGGTATTCAGTTCATCGTGGAACTCGACACTCAGCGCTGCGACGACCTGATTCGGGCCCATCTGTACGGTGAGCACGCCATTGGCGGTGCGCACGTCCGGATCGTCGCGGGCGATGCGCAGGATTGCATCGCGCACGCGCTGATGTGCCGATTCGCCGATCAGCAGCCCCTTGGTCTCGCGCGCCAGCAGCAGCGATGACAGCAAGAGCACGAGTCCGATGCCGATCGATGCAGCGCCATCGAGCCGCGGCGCGTTCAGGCGTGCGCGGCCGCGATGCCCGCCGCCGCGATCAGCACGCCAAGCAGTGCGGCAGTGTCCTCAAAGAGCACCGTAAATGTGGTCGGATCTTTGCTGTCGCGGAACGCATCCAGGTAGCCCTGGCTGCCCTTGGTCGCATCGAATGCTTTGAGTCCCACCCACCACGACATGCCCTCGAGTCCAAACGATGCGGCGAGCACCACGTAGTTGAGCAGCGGATTCCGCATCGGTTCGGGATGCAGAACGTGCTTGATTCCTTCGTAGAAGGACGCCGCGGCGCCGAGCGCGAGAACCATCAGCGCGACGATGAAGCTCCAGAAGTACAGCTCGCGACCGTGCCCCAATGGATGGCTGGTGTCGGGAGGCCGGGCCGCGCGCTTCATCCCATAGAGCAGCAACAGCTCGTTGGCGGTGTCGACGAGTGAATGCACCCCTTCGCTGAGCATCGCCGAGCTGCCCGTGAGCGCCGCCGCCACGAACTTGGTCCCTGCGATCGCGATATTGCTCGCGAGCGCGGCGTACACGGAAAGCTTCGCGGGGGTCGACGCGATCGAGCGGTCCTCCGCCACGGGCCGGTCCGTGCGGTCAGGGTGAGTCCGGCGGACGGCCGCTGAAGCCCAGGACTTCTTCCACGCGGCGGGCGGCGCGCAGCAGCGTCACCTCGTCGAGGCGGCGGGCCACGAGCTGCACGGCGAACGGCAGTCCATCGGAGCTGATGCCGCTGGGTAAGCTGATCGACGGCCAACCGATCAGGGACCACGGCGACTGGAACGACGGATTGCCCGTGGTCTCGGGGCCAGGGGCGAGGTTCGATGCCGTGGGCAACAAGAACGTGTCGACCTGGCCGCGAGCTGGACCGTTTCCGCGGCGAGCCGACGGCGCACCCGCTGGGCCTCCAGGTAGACCCAGCTCGGTAAGAGCTGGCCCACCATGGCCTCGCCGCGGATGCGTGGGCTGTAGTGCTGGCGCTCGCGGGCGATCCAGCCGGCATGCACGGTCGCGGCTTCGGCCTGCATGGTCAGGCGGTGCGCCGCTGCGTACAGATCGAACGAAGAAGGCAGTCGAAGCTCGGTGACCGTGGCCCCGGCATCGCGAAGACGGGCCACCACGGCGAGAAGATGCGCGCGCACATCGGCCTCCGCCCGGTCGATGAAGTCGGTGAGAAGACCAAAGCGCGGCCGCGGAAGGGCCGCCTTCGCAGCGCCGGGATCGAACGGATCCGCCTGGAGCGAGCGGGGATCGAGCGGATCGTGACCGGCGAGGACTCCGAGCACGAGGGCCGCGTCCTCGACGCTGCGCACGATCGGTCCCGCATGGTCGAGCGTCCACGAGAGCGGCACGATCCCGCGTCGGCTGACTCGACCGTAGGTGGGCTTGAGCCCGACCACGCCGTTGTAGGCGGCGGGACGCAGGATCGAGCCGCCCGTCTGCGTGCCGAGCGCGATGGGAACGAGCCGGGCGGCCACGGCGGCGCCGGAGCCGCTGCTCGATCCGCCCGGCGTCCGATCGGCCCGCCAGGGATTGCGCGTGGGCGACGGGTCGCCCGAGGCGAACTGGGTCGTCACCGTCTTGCCGATGAGGACGGCGCCCGCCGCCTTCATGCGAGCGACCGTGAACGCATCGGCCTTCGCCACGTTCTTGGCCAGTGGCGGATAACCGGCCGTGGTGGGCAGACCTTCGGCGTCATAAATGTCCTTGGCCGCGAACGGTACGCCGTGAAGGGCGCCCGAGCCTTGCCCGATCTGGAGAGCGGCATCAGCCGCCTTGGCGGCCGCGCGCGCACCTTGCGCATCGACGGTGACGAACGAGCGAAGCGCGGGATCGAGTCGCTCGACGCGCGCCAGCAGAGCCTCGACGAGCTCGAGGGACGAGATCTCCCGGCGCCGGATGAGGCCCGCCGCCTCGGTTGCGGTGAGGTCGTGGAGCGCTCGCTTCGAGGCGGGGCTCATGGCTCCAGGTCCCCGGAGCGAACGGCTCCTGGTTGATCAGCCAGATCGCCTGGGCCGTGACCGCCAGAGACGCGCGGAGGTCGGGCAGGGCTTCGGTGCCCCACGCCGCCTCGGCCGCACGCTCCAGCGCCTGAAGCAGATCGTCCTTCGTCTGACTCGGATCGAAGCGCAAACCTCCCATGGTTCCCTCCTATCACTACCTTCCCGGCACCGCGGCGAAGGCGTAGCGTGGATCGGCGATGCGGACGCGTGCCTCGGGCAGCCCGAGCTCGCGGCGCACGATGTTCGTGCCCTGGACGAGCGCCACGCACTTGTAGAAGGCGATCCGCCGCGAGAGCCCCTCTCTCCCGAATCCGCAGTCGGTCGAGATGATGAGCCGCTCGGGCGGGATGTGCTCGAGCGCGCGGCGGATGAGGTCGGCGACGACGTCGGGCGGCTCGACCACGGTGTTGGTGTGGCTCACGACGCCGATGGCGATCTTCTTCTTCGTTCGCTGCTTGCCGAGGAGGGCGAGATCGCGCCCGTTGGAGCTGGCGCACTCGACGGTGACGACGTCGGCGTCGAGGTCCAGCAAGTACGGGAGCGCGCGCTCGTACGACGGGACCTCCCGGAACAGCCGCTGCTGGCTCGGGTTGCCCCAGCACGTGTGCACCCAGATCTCGGCCTCGACGCCCTTGACCTCGCGGTTGAAGGCGTCACTGAAGAACTGCAGCTCGGAATCCGGCGTGTCGGGCGCGCAGCGCCGCGTAGTGGTGCCGCGGCTCCTCGATCTGGATGAGGGGCAGCTCGTCGCCAGGTCGCGCAGCTCCTCGTTCATGACCGCCGCCAGGTCCATGATCAGCTCGTGGTCGGATCGGTAGTGCTCGTTCCACAGCATCCGGACAAGGATCTGCGCGCTGCTCGTCCCGAACTTCACCGGCTTGTCGGTCATCCGCTGCGCGGTCTTCCACACCGCCGCATACTCGAGCGGCCCGCGTGTCACCGCGCTCGTCACGACGGGCGGCTGGTAGGCCTCCTGACCTCCCAAAGAATGTGCCCGGGGCCAATGGAGAAGTCGCCCGACCAGCCGGGCGACAGGTCTCGCCGCCCTTCGACGCCGCCCAGCCGCTCGAGTGGGTAGAAGATCCAGGACTTGCCCCCGACGGCGAGGTCGAAGCGGGCATCGCCATCGGTCAGAATGTCGAGCCCGGCCATCGACTGCTCCGTGAGGATGCCGGCGACGGCGTCGAGGTATTGCTCACGGAAGAGCGAGTCGCCCATGGCGACCTTGAAGGCGCGGGTTTGCAGATTTTGCGTGTACCAGTTGGGCTTCGGGTACGAACCGGTGATGGTCGTCGGGAGCACGAGGTCCTTCGTGACGGTGAGCATGGGGAATTTGCCCTCGAACGCGCCCGCGAGTCAGCCGCCCCTTCGGGAAGCAACTCGACGCTTGACAGATCCCGACGGCACATGGAATCTCTGGGGCCGGGAGACCACCACCATGGGAAGATCCTCTTCGCGGCGGCGATGGCGCATGTGCTCGATTCCCGCCGCCGTGCGCTCGTGGTCGCGCTCGCCGCGCTCGCCCTGGGCCTGGCCGGCACGCCCGCGTCGGCGCAGAAGCCCAGGGACGCGGCAACGCTGCGCCTCGACTTCATGCCTACGGGCTCCACGCGCCCCTTCGCCTACGGCGTCGAGAAGGGCATGTACGCGGAGCAGGGCATTGACCTCACCATCCTCGAAGGCAATGGCTCCGGGGCCACGGTCCAGCAGGTCGGCGCCGGCACCGACCGCTTCGGCTCGCCGACGCGACCGCCATGGCGAGGCTGGTGTCCAGGGGCCTGCCCGCGAAGATGATCGCGAACTACGTGCAGACGAGTCCGCTCGCCATCATCTTCTTCGCCGACAAGGACATCAAAGCGCCGAAGGATCTGGAAGGGCGAACGATCGCATTCACCGCGGGTGATGCCATCCACCAGCTCTTCCCGGCGTTCGTCAAAGTGGCCGGCCTCGACAAGGCGAAGGTGCAGGAGGTCCTGCTGGTGCCCGCCGCCAAGCAGACCGCGGTGATGACCGGCACCGTCGATGCGATGAGCGGCTTCTACAACGTGCAGGCGGCGGTGATCGAGCACGAGACCAAGCGACCCGTGCGCTACCTTCGATACGCCGACTACGGCCTCGGCTCCATCACGCACGGTCTCGTCGTCAACACGCGATCGCTGGGCGATGCGAGCCTCAACTGCCGGATGGTGAAGGCGACGAGCCTGGCGTGGGCGGCGGCCGCCAGGACCCGGACGGCGCGTCCGACGCGCTGCTGCGCCTCTTCCCCAAGACGAACAAGGGGTCGAAGGAGCTGACAAAGCGTCAATGGGTCGACAATGCGGGCCTGCTGTACTCCAAGGCGTCGCAGGGCAAAGCGCCGGGCTTCATGGTACGGGAAGACTGGGAACGGCTCATCGCCCTCGCCAGGGACTACGGAGGGCTTCGAACCCGTGAAGCCGCTCGACGACTACTACACGAACGAGTTCTTCGACTGCCGATGATCGGCGGGGCCCGCCGCGGCGGAGACGTCCCGGCCGCCGGGCGATGCTCACAGCGTGACCAGCACGTCTGACCCGGCGGGCGGCCGACGGCTTCCTTTCGTCGGGAGTGTCGATCTCGACGCCCGCCCGTTCGACTCTACTGTGAGAGGCCAGAAGGCCCGGCTCCCAACCCGAAACCAGAAGCGAGCGGTGACAATGCCATCCGCGATGCAGGTTCAGCCCTATCTGTTCTATGAAGGCCGCTGCGAGGAGGCGCTCGCGTTCTACCGCGGCGCGCTCGGCGCCGAGGTGACGATGCTCATGCGCTTCAAGGAGAGCCCCGATCCCGGCATGGTCGCGCCGGGCACTGGGGACAAAGTGATGCATGCGAGCTTCCGCATCGGCGAGACGACGGTGCTGGCGTCGGACGGTCGATGCCAAGGGTCGGCCGAGCTTTCAGGGCTTTGCGCTGTCGCTGACAGTGCCGAACGAGGCCGAGGCGGAGCGGCTGTTCGGCGCTCTGGGCGACGGCGGGCAGGTGCAGATGCCGATGACCAAGACCTTCTTTTCCCCGCGCTTCGGCATGGTCGCCGACCGCTTCGGCGTGTCACGGATGGTCTACGTGGCCCCGAGTGCGGAAACGTGGTTCGCGCATTCGCTGGAAGTGGGCTGAGCATCGGGGGAGAGGGCGATGGAAAGGCTCCTGGCCGACGTCAGGTCCAGCGCACTCGCGCGCCTGAGCGCGTCCTCCGCGCCGTGGGCGCCGAGAGCCGCCAGCACCCGGTCGTCGATCACGGCAAGCCCGCGGCGATCGAGACCCATGCTGCCCAGGTGATCGGGGCGCGAGGCGCTCGCCGAGCACGAGCGTCCCCAGCGCGAGCGCGATCGCCTGACATCAGCAGCGTCACGAGCAGGAGATTCGTCGCGCCCGCGGTGGCGGAATGCGGAAGTAGACCACGTAGCCGAGCGCGGTGCTGATGGTAGCCAGCCTGAATGGCCGTTCCCAGACGCGCGTGGCGGCGAGGCGTCCACGGACGGTCCACGAGCAGCGCGACAGGCAGGATGAGCAGGGTCGAGGCAGTGACCTGGCCCGTGGCCGTCACGAGCGGCGGCGTGGCCGCGAAGCGCCGGCCGAAAATCCCGGCACGCGTAGGGAGACACCGGCGGCCAGACGCCGAGCTGGGCGAGGACGTCGCGCCCGAGCCCGCCCGGCGAGTTCGGCCTCGAGGATCATGAGCACCACGCCGCTCGAGGCCGAGCAGCACGTCCGGCGGCTCCGGCGCCGCGTCAGGCGCTCGTCCCGGGTGAGGAAGTGGCGAGGACCGCGGTGAAGAGCAGTGCACAGGCGTTGAGGGATGGCGGCGAGCCCGCTGGCGATGCGCGTCTGGCCCCAGAGGATGAGGCTGAACGGGATCACGTTGCTGAGGATGGCCGCATGACGACGAAGGGCGCCCAGGGGCGGCCGGGCGGCGGAGCCAGTAGCCAGCGAGCGCGCGCGGCGACCCAGAGCGCCGCCGCCGCCAGTCCCACTCGGGCGAGCAGCGACGGTGAACGGCGGCAGCGCCGCAACCGCCACCTTCTGGAAGAAGAAGGACCCGCCCCAGAGGATGCCGCGAGGATGACGAGCAGCCCCCATTCCCCGGCGCCCATGCGCTTCATCGCGGGCGCATACGCATGAGCGGCCCGGAAACGAGTGGAACGAATTGCCGGAAGAGCCCCTGCCCGCCACCCGTGTTAGCCTTGCAGGGCACGCTTATAAAGGTCGCCAGGCACCGGGTCGCGGTTCGTCCAGTTGGCTGTTGGCGAGAATCTGAGCCGAGGGACAACAGAATGAAGGTTCTGACCAAGAGCGCCTGGGGTCAGCGGATCCGACGCAGGCGGCGTTTCCCTTCCATCACGCGAACGCCTTCGCTGAAGTGGCGGCATGAGGTCCAGATCTTCCTGCCAGGGAGGCGGTGTCCCTCATGCGGGCGGTTGTGGCCGCTTCGGTGGTACCCGTCGGATGGGCACCGCTTTCCGACGCCTCTGGCGAAGGTCGTTGACCATAAAGTTCCGATACATGTCTGAGGAGCTTGCTCACGGGCCCGTGGGGTCCTGGATGCCGATCTGGTTGGCAAGAATGCCAGCTTCTGCAACCCGGCAGCATTCGTGGGGGTTCGGTCGAGTGGGCTGACAAGGCATCCTCACGGAGTAGGCGAGAGGCTAGGGCCAGGTGGCGACGGCAACTTCGATGCCCAGCCGAGCAGGTCTTCGCCAACCTCGAGCGGGTTCTCCGTGCCGGCGGCTCGAGCCTCGCGAGCGTCATCTAAGGTGCACGATCTTCTCTCCGGAATATGCTCGAACTTTCGAAGATCGTCGCGCTACGACGGCGCTGCTTCACGCCTCCGTATCCGGCCGACACGATCGTCGCAGGTCACGTCCCTCTATTCCCCCGAGGCGCTGAGATCGAGGCGGTACGCCGTCGCCGACGACGCGGTGGAGCGGACACGCCTGAGGCTCGTGCCTGCTGGCCAGAGCCACGGCGGCGAGTTTCTCGATGATCGAGAGAGGCAGGCGGTGGCGAGCTCCTGGCCCTTGGTCACCATGTGCGCTCGAAAGAAGTCCTCGTGAACGGCGTGCTCGTGAAAGTGGTGCGGGGTCAGGACCGCCGACAGGATGGGCACCTCGGTCTCGAGCGAGGTCTGGACGATACCCTGCAGGACGGCCTGGGCGACGAACTCGTGCCGATAGATCCCGCCATCGACGACGAAGCCGCTCACGCAGACCGCCGCGTACTTTCCGGTCTTGGCTAGCTTCTTGGCCATGAGCGGGATCTCCAGGCTGCCGGGCGCCGAGAAGAAATCGACGCCACTCTCGTCGTAGCCGTGCTTCGCGAGCTCGGCGGTGAACGCCTGCTTGCAGCGGTCGGTGATGTCGGCGTGCCACGCGGCCTGAACATAGGCGATCTTCTTTCGGGGAGTCATGATGTCCTTTCTTGCGTCGGACATGACGTCACGGGAGTCTGGCCAATGGGGACCTCAAGTCATCGCGCCGATCTTGCCCGATCGGCGGGGACATGGCCTGCGAACCGTGACTCGCGTACACTGTGACACCGGCCCGCCAGCATTGGCGGCAGGAGGAGGCCATGATCGACCCGGCGTTCACGCTCGAGGAAGAAGGTCGCCGTCGTCGTGGGCGCGGCGAACGGGATCGGGCGCGCGATCGCGCTTCGCCTTCGCGGCCGCCGGCGCCGCCGTCGCTGCGCCGACGTCATATCGGCAACTGGTGGCGGATCGAAAGAGATGCGCGGCGCTCGGCCCCGGCGAAGCCTCGATCGCCGCGACGGTAAGTGATGGTCGCGGTTGTCACGTTACCAATCAGTCCAGCGGTTTGAGTAACCGATCGCGCAAAGCTCAACAAATAGTAAATGATAACCATGATCACACTGGGCTGGAGATTTGACTTATATAAAACGCTTGGGATCGCGTAGATCCAAATATCAATCCCCACTGGTCATAGAAACCCAGATATCATAGTCACATCCTTAGAAAGAACATGATCTGCCCAGTGGAATAAGATCCCCACGTGCTTCTCCTACAGCTCTCCTGGCTGGTCGGCTCACTGGAAAGTGGTGGTGGTAGCGCCTGCAAGTGAGCTGCAGGCAGCTGAGATCCAGCTCAGGCTCAGGCAGCCCATGGCTGATCACTATGAAGAAGTGGTGGTGTGATCCAGTCAGCCATTGCCTCCTTTGCTTTTCTGAGTAAGCTTATCACTGAGATCTACAGTTACACGCTCTGCTTGAATAAACGCTGAATAAAAGTTAGAGTTGTATCAACCAAATACTTAGAGTTTCAAATGAAGGTCGAACTGATAGAAACAGTGTGGCAAAGTTGTCACCATGGAAGAAGATCAGTTTCTGATGGTAAAGTGACCCTGTCACTGACTGGCACTGGTGGTGGCGACCAAAGAGAGAGCTCAAAGCATGATCACTGACATCCATCGCCCCACCACTGGGCTATGCACAACTGATCCTCCTCCCAGGCATCGAGAAGGCAGCATCATGATCGCGGTTTGAGGTCGCTGATCCGGGCAACATCGATCGATCCGAAGAACTTTTGACATCTTCCTTCGCGAACAGATGATTTGAGGCTGATCGCAGTTTCGATGGCGGTAAAAGCCGCTCGCCCGCCATATAGTCGGCTGGCGTTGAGAAGAGGCCGATCGCATTGGCGGCGCGCGCGGGGTTTACTAACATAGCCACGCCGAGCTCCGCGCCCAGAAATTCCGGGCTGGTTCAGGTCAGGTAACGCCGCCGCTGGCTCTGAAGATTGATGTCGCCCGCGCGATGGAGCGCGGCCGATGGCTTTTGGCATGTTTCGGCGCAGGTCGCTGACCTGTCTTCTTCTTCGACCGCCTGACCAGATAGGCAGAGTTCAGGTCGCTCACGCGAGGATGAACTGGGCGAAAATCAAAGTTGAATCGTCAATCTGATCCAGAAGGCACCGTCGCCGATGAATCACCACCACGGATCACCACGGTAAGGTCGTCGGCGCCCGCTGGATGAGCAGTGCGATCAACCTTCACCTGATCGCCCTGGAGTCGCCGTCAAAGATGGCTACCCGGAGGATCGTTGCACGTTTATCTCACTGGTAACTCGACGCGGCAGCCCAGCGGCTTGACGTGTATCCGAGAAGCATGGTGGCTGAAAGCAACTGGATCTTTGCTGAGCCTGAGGCCACCACCAGTCGCTTTGACACGATGACACACTCTATCACAGGCTTTACAGGGCTGGAAAAGAGTGAAAGGGGATTATGTCTTTATGCAAGACACCACCCCGTGGTGGGGAGGACTCACTTTGGGTAAGTTGTCATCTGATAAAATGGCAGTAACTTCCTATTACATCCAGAGTCGCGCTTGCCATCATGATCGACAAAGATCCTCCACTCCATAAGAATTGCTCAGACCTGTCCCATGCCTTTGATGATGGGAACATCTGCCTCACACAGGCGCTTGAAGCCACCGCCTGACCGTGGCGAGGGGACGCCTTCGCGTGGTGGCGCTAATGGCGTCAACGCCCGTAGCTGGATCTTCCATTTCAATTTCATCAGTCAGGCTTCCGACGGTTAAAGAATATCGTTCATGATCGGCGAAGACTGCGGGGCGAAAAGGAAGCAACGCGCTGACGTTTATGGTGAGACGCAGTAAAGGAACGTGTCGTGGATCGATCTTCGCCCGCTCATCGTCCGGCACGCCGTCAAGATCCGGCCAGGATCTTCAGCGACTGGGGGAACGTGACTCGCCGTGGGGATAGTCACGGCCCAACATCAGTTATCCGCCGATCACGTCCACAGAAGAACGCCGATGAGCAACCTGGAAGCAGAGCACGACGCTGCGGCGAAAGAAGCCGCCGGGACGCAGCCAGACCTTGAAGCGAGAGACCGCTCGCCGCGCTCGCGATACGCGTAATCGGGCGGAGAGCAAATGCGGCGCCCGCGCGAGCTCGAACTCCACGATGGCCAACTGTGAGGGCGGGATGGCGCTCGAAGACCCCCGAGAAGATCATGTCGCACATCGAGAGCGCCGGATAGAACGCCTTTGTCGACCCGGCTGCTCGCGTCGCGCAGCGTCTTGTCGCCGGCCCCGCGGATCTTGCCCTGCCGTCGGGTGGCGGTGTGCAGGCTCAGCGGCATGTCGAGCGCCGGGCGGCCGCCCAGAACGGCTCGTACTCCGGGCTGGTCGTAGCGCCGGTGCTCGAGCGGATACTCGCGTGATCATCGCGCCGGCGAGGCCCAGGCGGGCCGCGCCGCTCCAGCTCCCTGATGCCGTCGCGGACGTCGTCCAGGTTGATCATCGGCGATGCCCTTTGAGCCGGGCGAGGATCCCTGCGGCAGAAGTCGGCGAGCCAGTCGTTGTACGCCCGGAAGATCGCGGACATCGAGCGCGGCGTCGGCCACCCGGAAGTAGAACAGGCCCTGCGAGGGGTACAGCACCTCGCCGGCCACCCCGTCGAGCCGCATGTCGGCGAGGTGCTGATCGGGGTCGTAGCCGCCCCGATGGACGTCCTCGAAGCGCCCCTGCGCGGAGATGGTCTCGGGGCCTCGAACCGCGCGCCGGCGTTCGAGATGAGCCCGATGCCCGAGATGACCTGGTCGCGCCTCGACCACGAGCTGGTCGGCGCCGTCGATCCGCTGCATCCGGGGCGCCCGATCGCGGAACGCGCGCGTCGATGCGGGTCGTCCACAGATCGGGCGGCTCGAAGCACGTGCGAGTCGGACGAGAGAATCAGCGCGGGGACCATCGACGTGTCCTTTCCTCATCTCAACGCGGGCAGCACCTCGCGCGTGAGGATCTGCAGGCTGCGCGTCTCCAGCTCCGGCGCGGGATGCGGCCGCCGGGATTCAGCTCGGCCACGATGCCGTCGAGGCCGAGCTCCGTCGCGCAGCTGGGTCAGCCGCTCGATCACGCCGGCGGCGGTGCCGAACACGACCTTCCGCGCGAGGACGTCGTCGTAGGAGAGGCTCGCCATGCGCTCGGCCTGCATCCGGCGGCGGTCGGCGGGGCCGGCGCCGGCGCGGCCGCACGGCGGCCCGGGCCAGCTCGGTCTGGCGCGCGAAGAACGGCGCCAGGCTCTCGCGCGGCTCCTCCACGGCGCCCTCCTCCGTCGTCGAGGCGTAGACCGGGATGCGCAGGTAGACGCTGCGGCTCGCCGCGATGGCCTGGCCTCGCGCCAGGCCTGCCGGTAGGGCGCGAGCTGCGCCTGCAGGTCGGCGATCTCGGTGGCGCAGAGCCCGACGAAGATCGGCAGCCCCAGCCGGCCGGCGGCGGGAACGTCTCGTCGCTGGTCGTGGCCATGCGGATGGGCGGGTGCGGCACCTGGATACGGCCGAGGCACGACCGTGGCGTTCTCGACCCGATAGAACTGTCCCTCGTAGCTGAACGGCTCGCCCTTCCAGGCCTGCCGGATGATCTCCAGCGCCTCGCGGAAGCGGGCCTGGCTCTCGGCGTAGGGCACCCCGTAGATGTCGTACGTCCGCACGACGCCGCTGCGCCCGATCGCCGAACTCGAAGCGGCCCTCGCTGATGTGTGATCGACCGTGGCGACCTCCTCGGCGATGCGCAGCGGATGGTTCAGGGGCAGGACTCTGCACGGCGGTCCCCACGCGGAGCCGGCGGGTGCGCGCTGGCGATCGCGCTCGCGACCTGGAGCGAGGCGGAGATGACCGAGCGCACCGGCGTGAAGTGGATCTCGCCGAGCCACAGGCAATCGACGCCCCACGCCTCGGCCCGGTCGGCCAGCTCGAAGACGTCCCGGAAGGCCGAGGGCTGGCTCGCCCCTGCCGCATTTCCTCGACGAAGATTCCGAAGTGCACAGGCCTGCCTCCTCCGCCTCGGCTCGGCCCATTGTAGATCCAATCGGGCCCGCGTGCCCAGATCCGTGGTCCTGCAGGATGCTTTTCAGCGTCCTGCTGCGCGCGGGCAGTCGAGAGTTCGTAGGAGCGTGTGCGTCCTGACCACGTGGAGGAGCTCGTCGATCGCGACCGGATTCGTTGGGCGCGCCCATGCCCGCCGGTGAGCATCCGTACACGTAGGCGGGCGTGCCGGCCGCGCGCCAGAAGCGGCAATCGGTGCCGCCCAGCGAGATGATGGCGGGCGGGCGGAAGCCGAGCAGCGCCTGACGTTGTCCTGAGGTGGCCGACCATCTCGTGCTCGGGGTCCGACCACGTGGCGTTCACGCGCTGGCTCGCCCCTCTTCCCAGGTCACTTCCGGGTACCGGGCGACGATCCGCTCGACCGCGCGCCGCACGTCGTCGCGGTCGACGCCCACGGGCAGACGGGCGTCGGCCTCGATCTCGCACGAGGCGGGCAGCATGTTGACCTTGACCCCGCCTCGCATGACCCCGACGTTGAGCGTCACCTTCTGGAGGAACGCCGCGGCGCCCGCGCCCAGGCCCCGCTCGGCGCCCGCGAGAGCGTCGCTGCCGCCGAGCGCGCGCGCGACCGTTTCGGGAGTGGCGGGCACGAGCGATTCCAGCGACTCGAGGTCGCGGATGAGCGCGGCCGCGATCCGGTTGGCGCTCGTGCTGACGTGCGGATAGGCGCTGTGCCCACCCGGCGTGCGGATGGAGAATTTCATCCAGAACATCGCCTTCTCGCCGAAGCGGATGGTGTGGGGACTGCTCGGCTCGCCGTTGAGCACGCAGTCGCCCAGCACCTCGTCCGCGTGGTGCTCGACCAGGTAGCCGCTGCCCCACCGTCCGCCGGTCTCCTCGTCGGAGACGAGCGTGAGGGTCAGGGCGCCGCGCAACTCGTCCACGAGCCCGCTCAGGTAGGCGTAGGTGAAGATCGACGCGGTGGTGCCGCACTTCATGTCCACGGTGCCGAGCCCGTGCACGCGCCCGTCGACGATCGCGCCCGAGAGCGGGTCGTGCGTCCATCGCGCGCGGGTCCCCGCTCGGGAACACGTCGATGTGGCCGTTCAGCACGAGGTGCCGGCCCGGCCGGGCGAAGCGGGTGGCGGCCACCAGGTTGGGCATCGTCTCCTGCGGCGCGATGCGGTGATAGGACAGCCCGCCCCGGTCGAGGAAGTCGCCGATGAAGGCGGCGCCGGCGCGCGTGTCGCCCGGCGGGTTCGCGGTGTCGATGCGGGTGAAGGCCTGGAGAAAGCCGACGAGCCGGTCGCGGTCGGCGTCGATCCGCTTCAGCAGGGCCTGCCGCGTGTCGCTCATGGCATCGGGGGCAGGCTGAGCGGGGTGATCTCCGTCGATGCGGCGCCCGCGGGCGTCGCGCGCGGGCACGCTCGCCTCCATGCGCCGCTGGGCGGCGGTGAGCCGCTCGAGGGCGCCGGCCTGGTCCAGGGTCAGCACGCGGCCGTTGGCGACCACCGGCTCGCCGTCGACGTAGACGTCGCGCACCGCGCGGTCGGCGGCGTGGAAGATGAGCGAGCGCAGGGGATCGCGCGCCGGCATCATCCACGGGTTCTTCAGGTCCACGAGCACGAGATCCGCCTTGGCGCCAGGGGCGAGCCGGCCGAGGTCCTCGCGCAGGAGCGCGCGCGCCGCCCGCGGTGGCGGCGTGGAAGACGTCGGCCATCTCGGTGGAGCGGATGTCCTCGGCGGCGATCCGCGCGAGCACCGTCGCCCAGCGCATCTCCTCGATCAGGTTCTGGGGCACCGTGTCGGTGCCGATCCCGAGGTTCACGCCCGCCTGCCGGTACTTGCCGAAGTGCTCGAGCGTGTGGCCGTAGCGGGCGAACGGCGTCGGGCAGTGGGCGACCGAGGTGCCGGTGTCGGCCATGATCCCGATGTCCTTCTTCGACCACCAGTGCAGCCACGAGTGCTCGTCGATGAACATGGCGTGGCCGAGGAGGGTCCCGGGCCCGGAGAGGCCGATCTGGTGCGCCCACTGGATCGGCGTGATGCCGTGGCGGCGCACCATCTCGTGGAACTCGGCCGCCGCCTGCGCGCAGTGCACGGTGAAGGGGAGCCCGCGCTCGCGCGCGGCCGCGACGCTGTCGCGCAGCAGATCCTCGGTGCACGTGTCGATCTGCGCGGGCGAGATCATGCCGGACAGGCGCCCGCTCGGATGCTTGGCCAGGTCGTCGCAGAGCCGCAGGGCCTCCTCGAACGCCTGACGGCCGGCCGTCTCGTTCCACTCGTACTCGAGCAGGTGGGAGCGGCGCACCACCCACCGCGACGAGGCGTAGCGAGGGGCGAGCACGCCGCGGAGCCCGCTGCGGGCGATCAGCTCGACCCAGCCCGGATACTCGCCGGAAATGTCCACGAGGGTCGTCACGCCGGAGCGGAGCAGCTCGCAGTAGGCGGCCTCCGCGCAGGCCAGCTTGCCCTCGTCGTCCGGCCAGTAGGCGCTCGCGCGCTCGAAGAGGCCCGACATGTACATCTCGGGCACGCCGTGCTCCTCGCGGATCCCGCGATAGCTGGCCTCGTGGCCCGGGTGGGAGTGGACGTCGATCAGGCCCGGCATGACCATGAGGCCGCGGCCGTCGATCGTCTCGTCGGCGCGGCCCGAATAGTCGCGCCCCACGAACGTGAGCGTGTCGCTGGCGAAGACCACGTCGCCGTGCTCGAGATAGGCGTGACGCCGGCTCGACGCGTCCCACGCCACCACCCAGTCCGCATTCTTGACGCACACGGTCTTATCCATTGCGTTCCTCCGATCTGTGGTCGCGCGATCATTGGTCGCGCAGGTTCGGGTTGAGCGCGTCGTTCAGGCCTTCGCCGACGAGGTTGAGGGCGAGCACCGTCAAGAGAATCGCGATCCCGGGAATGGCGGTGAGGTACCACTCGGTGCGGAGCATCTCGCGCCCGGCGCCGATCATCGAGCCCCAGCTCATCACGTTGGCGTCGCCGAGGCCCAGGAAGGCCAGGGCCGACTCGGTGAGGATGGCGGTCGCCACCATGATCGACGCGGTGACGATGATGGGCGCCAGCGCGTTGGGCAGGATCTGGCGGAAGATGATGCGCAGATCGCCCATGCCCACCGCGCGGCAGCCCTGCACGAACTCCCGGTGGCGGAGCGCGATGAACTCGGCGCGCACCAGCCGCGCCACCGCGGGCCAGGAGACGAGCGCGATGGCCAGGATGATCGAGCGGATCGACGGCCGGGCGATCACGACCACCACGATCACGAACACGAAGGGTGGGATGGTCTGGAACGCCTCGGTGGTGCGCATGAGGACGTCGTCCATCAGCCCGCCGTAGTAGCCGGCCAGCGCTCCGACCAGCACACCCGCGCTGAGGGCGGCGGCGGTGGCCGCGCCGCCGATGGCGAGAGAGACCCGCGCCCCGTGGAAGATGCCGGCGAGGATGTCGCGCCCGAGCATGTCCGATCCCAGGATGTACGCGCGGTTCTCCCCGGCCACTGCATCGGCCGCGTCACCATTGCGAACGGATCTTCCCGGAAGACGTACGGCGCGCTCACCGCCATGGCGATTACGAGTAGGAAGATAACGAGGCCTAGCGGCGCCGTCCAGCGCCGGAAGAAGCCTCGAGCAAGGCGGCGCAGGCCGGACGCGGCCATCAGCGGAGCTCGATGCGGGGATCCAGCACCGCGTAGAGCAGATCGATCACCAGGTTGACGACGATCACCAGCAGCGAGCTCATGAGCAGGATGCCGAGCAGCAGGTTGTAGTCGCGCTGCTGCACCGCCTCGAAGGCGAGGCGGCCGAGGCCGGGCCAGCCGAAGACGCTCTCGACGAGCACGGAGCCCCCGAGGAGCGAGCCCACCTGCACGCCGACCATGGTGAGCAGCGGCAGCAGGGCGTTGCGGAGCGCGTGGCCGTACATCACCCGCGCCTCGCTGACGCCCTTGGCCCGGGCCGTGCGGACGTAGTCTTGCCCTGCGACCTCGAGCATGGAGGCGCGCATGAGCCGCGTGTAAATCGCGGCGTAGAAGAGGGCGAGCGATGCCGCGGGCAGGACCAGGTGGTGCGCGACGTCCAGCACCCGGCCGAATCCGGAGAGGCCGGCCCCGATGGTCATCATGCCGCCGGTCGGCAGCCAGCCGAGCTTGACCGAGAACAGCACGATCAGCATCAGCCCGATCCAGAAGGTCGGGGTCGCGTACGAGAGCAGGACGAGGACGGCGATGGCCCCGTCGGCCGGCCGGTTGACGTGGCGGGCCGCGGTCACCCCGAAGACCACGCCGAGCGCCACCGCCACCGAGAGGCTCGTGCCCATCAGGATGAGCGTGGCGGGGAGCCGGTCGAGCATCAGCTTGACCACGGTCGTGTTGTGGCGGAAGGAGAAGCCGAGGTCGAGGTTGACCACGCCCCAGACGTAGCTCGCGAGCTGGGTGATGAGCGGACGGTCGAGGCCGAACCGCTGGCGCAGCATGGCGACGTACTCGGGCGTGGCCGCGCCCGCCTCGCCGGCCAGCACGTCGACGATGTCCCCCGGCGTGAGCTGGAGGACCAGGAAGCTCACCACGATGATGACCAGGATCGTGGGCACGGCCTGGACGAGGCGTCGCCCCACGAAGCGCCCGACGCCCGGTCGGACCAGCATCATGCGAACACCCGCGGGGCCGCCCTGCTACGGCTGCAGGTAGGTGTCGCGGAAGCTGCCGTAGGGTCCGTCCGCGCCCATGGTGTGGTTCACGAGCTTGCTGTTGTAGAGCGTGACGAACGACAGCTCGAACAGGTTGAGCCCGGGCAGGTCCTCCTGGATCAGGCGCTGGACCCGGGCGAACAGCTCCTTCCGCTTGGCCACGTCGTTCTCGGTCTGCGCGGCCGCGAAGGCGGCGTCCACGTCCTTGTTCTCGTAGCCGGCCGCGTTGGCGAACGGCGTGCCCTTCTTGATGTTGCCGCTGATGTAGAGCCGCTGGACCCCGAGTGTCGGGTCGGGCAGCAGGTAGAGGTAGTTCTGGGTCAGCTCGAACTCCCAGTTGTAGACCTGACGGATGAACGTGGCGAGGTCGATGTTCCGGAGCTCCACGTCGATGCCCACGCGGGCCAGTGCCTGCTTGATGTACTCAGCCGTGCGCGGGATCTCGGGCTGCACCGGTGGGAAGGTCAGCACGACCTTGAACCGCATGTTCCCGGCGCCGCGCTTGTAGCCCGCCTCGTCGAGGATCGCGTTGGCTCGCGCCACGTCGTAGGGATACTGAGGCACGCCCTGGGTGGTGTAGAAGGGCGAGGACGAGGCGATGGGGCCGGTCGCCGGCTTGGCGAAGCCGAACCAGAGGTTGTCCGCGACGAACTTGCGGTCGAGCGCGTGCAGCATCGCCTGGCGGACCCGCTTGTCCTTGAGGTGCTCGACGCGAAGGTTCACCTCCATCATGTACATGGGAGCGAAGTACTCGTAGCCGCGCGTCTCCGCCTTCACGGTCGGCAGCGCGGTCAGGCGCTTGACGTCGGAGAGCGGCACCGGGTTGAACACGCCGAGCTGCACCTCGCCCTTCTCGATGGCGGCGGCCCGCGCGGCCGCGTCGGGGACCACCCGCACCACGATGGCGTCGAGGTACGGCTTGCCCTTGTCCCAGTAGTTGGGGTTCTTCTCCAGGCGGATGAAGTCGCCCTTCTTCCACTCCTTGAAGACGAACGGCCCGGTGCCGATCGGCGCGTTGAGGGCGGGATGGGTGGTGAAGTCCTTGCCCTCGTAGACGTGCTTGGGGAGCACCTGTGACTCGTACGAGCTGAACGCGGCGAGCATCATCGGCGTGGGCTCCGACAGCCGCACCACCACCGTGCTGGCATCGGGCGTGTCGACCGCGGTGACCTTGCCGAAGGTGACCCGGCCGCGCGGGTGGAGCTTCTTCCAGATCTCCTCGAGCGAGAACTTCACGTCGGCCGAGGTGAACGGCTTGCCGTCGTGCCAGGTCACGCCGCGCCGTAGCTTGAAGGTATAGGTCTTGCCGTCGGGCGCGACGCTCCAGGACTCGGCCAGGCCGGGGCGCGGCTTGAGATCGAAGTCGTACTCGAGCAGCCCTTCGTGGATCTTCGTGGAGACGGTGCCGATGAAGGTGGAGGTGTTGACTCCCGACACCAGCGCGGCCGGTTCCGCGCCCTGCACGATGGTGAGCGTGCCGCCGGAGCGCGGCTGCGCCACGGCGGGCAGCGCGAAGCCCGCGAGGAGCGTGACGAGCGTGGCGAGCACGGCGAGGCGGCACGCCGGCAGGAGCTGGACGACTCATGATGTTCTCCCTGTCATCGAGCGTGAGATACGTTGGGCGGAAGAATAGTCGACTGCCGACGGAACTCGATGGGGGCGGCGCGGTAGACTGGACGGCCGCTCTGGATCACCTCGCGGCAGGGATTGTCGGCGATGCGGTAGGCGAGCTCGCCCGGCTTGTCGACGTCCCACACCGCGAAGTCGGCCAGCTTGCCGACCTCGAGGGTGCCGCGGGAGTCGAGCACGCCGAGGGCCTTGGCGCCGTTGCGCGTGAAGCCGGCCAGTGCCTCTTCCGTGGTCAGCCCGAACATGCGGCAGGCCATGTTCATCATCATGGTCGGCGAGCAGGTGTGCGAGCTGACCGGGTTGCAGTTGGTGGCGAGCGCCATCTTGACGCCGTAGCGGCGGAAGAGCGCGACGGGCGGGCGCTGCGTCTCGGCCATCGTCCAGTGCGCGCCGGGCAGCAAGGTCGCGACCGTGTCGGCTTCGGCCATGGCGCGGATGGTCGCCTCGCCGGCGAACTCGAGGTGGTCGGCGGAGAGCCCCTTGAACTGGGCGACGAGGTCGGCCGCGCGGAAGTCGCGATACTGCTCGGCGTGCAGCTTGACGGGCAGGCCGTGCGCGCGCGCCGTCTCGAACAGGCGGGTGATCTGGGCGTGCGAGAACCCGGTGGAATCGCAGAAGCCGTCCACCTGGTCGACGAGGCCCTCTTCCACCGCGGCGGGCAGGACGACCTGGCAGAGATGCTCGATGTAGTCGTCGGGCCGGCCGCGGTACTCCGGGGCGAGGCCGTGGGCGCCCAGGAACGTGGTGACGATGCGCACCGGCAGCGTCCGCCCGAGCTCGCGCCCGATACGCAGGCACCGGAGCTCGGTCTCGAGGTCGAGGCCGGCGCCCGACTTGCTCTCGAGCGTGGTCATGCCGCTGGCGATCAGCTTGGCGACCCGCGCGGCGGAGGCGGCGTAGATCTGCTCGTCGCTGGCCGCCCGGGTCTGGCGCACGAGGCCGCCGACGCCGCCGCCCGCCGCGATCATGTCGGCGCGCGTGCCGCCCTGGGTGAGCAGCTCGAAGTCCCCGAGCGAGTCGCCGTAGTACACGGCGTGGTTGTGGGGTCGACCAGTCCCGGCGTCAGCAGGCGGCCACCGAGGTCGTGCACGGCGCGGGCGCACGTCGCGGGCGCGCCGGGCAGCGCCGACTCCGCGCCGATCCAGGCGATGCGACCGTCCTCGGCGGCGACCGCGCCGTCCTCGATCAGGCCGAACGGCGCTGTTCGCGCCCGCCGCCATCGTCGCCACCTTGCCGTTCCGCCAGAGGGCATCCCACATCGCATTGGCCTCCCGTCGAGTATTGGCCTCCCATCGAGGGTTTGCCGGAGTCTAGCAGACAGCCAGGCGGTAGAATCGCGCTGACACCCACACGCAAATCCGTCTGATCGGAGACACCGACATGGCAACGTCCGAGATCGTCACGATTCCCGCCCGGCGCGGCATGGCGGCGCGGGTGGCCGCGGGCCAGCGCATCCGGGTCATCAATACCCACGGCTCGCAGGTGGTCGACACATGGGCGTTCAGCGCGCGCGCCGCCACCGAGTGGATGTCGATGGAGGCCAGCCGCGCGTGGTTTCTGCGGCTCGCGGCCGCGGTCGGCGACACGTTCGTCACGAACCAGCGGCGTCCGATCCTCACCCTCGTCGAGGACACGTCGGGTGGCGCCCACGACACGTTGATCGCGCCGTGCGATGCCCCGCGCTACCGCCTGCTCGGCGTCGAGGGCCATCACGACAACTGCCGCGACAACCTGCACGCGGCTCTCGCGGCACTCGGCATCACGGTCCCGGCCACGCCGTCGCCGCTCAACCTGTTCATGAACATTCCGTGGACGGCCGACGGACGGCTCGCGTGGGGCGAGCCGGTCTCCACGCCGGGGAGCTATGTGCTGTTCCGCGCGGAGATGGATCTGGTGGTCGCCTTCTCCGCCTGTCCCCAGGACATTCTGCCGATCAACGGGCGCACGGGGCAGACCACCGAGGCGCATTTCAGCATCGAGTAGCGCTCGACGGGAGTGGCGACATGGTTCTGGGTCGATGGCTCGTGGCTGTTGTCCTGTGCGCCTGCATGGCCACCGTCGCGCAGGCTTCGGAATCGGTCTGGGACGCGCTGCGCGCGCCCGGCAGCGTCGTGGTGCTGCGCCACAGCTTCGCCCCCGGTGGATTCGATCCGCCCGACGCCAGGCTCGACGACTGCTCGACCCAGCGCAACCTCGACGCGCGCGGCCGGGCGCAGGCCCAGCGGATCGGCGACGCGTTCCGGCAGCGCGGGATCTCGGTCGGCACGGTGCTGTCGAGCCCGCGCTGCCGCTGTCTGGACACCGCACGCCTGGCGTTCGGGCAGGCGCAGCCGTGGGAGGTGCTGCAGGGCTCGCTCAACGACGCGGAGCGCCGCCGGCGTCAGCTCGCCGAGATCAAGGACGCCATCGCGGCACACCGGACCGGACCGCCGCTGGTCCTGGTGACACACGGCAGCGTCGTGAGCGATCTGACCGGGCTCACCATCCAGATGGGCGCGCTCGTGGTCCTGCGGCGCGGGCCCGACGGCAGCCACGTCGTCGCCGGCCAGCTCTACGTCGAATAGCCTTTCGAAGGAACCCGGCGAGAGCGAGGAGAAGGGTCCAGCTGCGAGGCGGCGCCCGAAGGCAGCCGGCGAGGCGTATTTCTGTGGCTCGCTCGCGCTCGCCAGGATCTCCGAATTCGCTCGCCTCGCCTCCGGCTTCGCTCGCGCAGCGTGAGCCGGCGCCGAGGGCGCCAACGAAGCAGATGCGCCCTTATCCTCGCTCTGCGCGTCACACCATCAGACGCAGGCGGAACACGCGCTGCACCAGGAGGATGAGCCCGCCGACGATCGCGATCTGCAGCGCCGAGGCGGCGGCGATGGACGGGTCGGCCTCGAACTGGATCTGCGAGAAGATGTGCACGGGGAGGCTGGGCGCGCTGGCGCCCGGCGAGGAAGAGCGCCAGGTTGATGTCGCTGAACGAGATGATGAAGGCGAACACCGCGCCCGTCACCAGGCTCGACCGGAGCAGCGGCAGTGTCACCCTGAAGAACGCCTGGGTCCGGGTGGCCCCGAGGCTCATCGCCGCCTCTTCCAGCCGCGGGTCCATCCCGACCAGGCCGGCCGTCACGCAGCGGATGACATAGGGCGTCGCGATGACGATGTGACCGGCCAGCAGCGTCGACGACGACGTGGGCCACGCGAGCCGCGCCAGGTAGAGGTACACGGCGGCGCCGAGCAGGATGTGCGGCACCAGGAGCGGCGACAGGAAGAACGTTTCGATCGCCTGGCGGCCGCGGAACCGCAAGCGCACGAGCCCGATCGCCGACAGCGTGCCGACGATCGTGGCGACGAGCGCCGTCGACAGCCCGACCACCTGGCTCACGCGGAAGAACGAGCGCGACGAACATCTCGCTGGCGAAGAACGCCTGGTACCAGCTGCAGGGACAGCCCCTTGGGCGGGAAGTCGAAGGTCGAGGTGGAGCCGAACGACACGGCGATCACCACCACCAGCGGGGCCAGCAGCAGCACGTAGACGACGGCCACGAAGGGCCAGAGAAACCGCGGGGAGCGGCCGGTCATCGCCGCGCCGTCTCCAGCCGCGCCCGGCGCCCGGTGGCCCACAGCGCCAGGCAGACGAGCCCCAGCATCAAGCACCACGAGGACGATGGTCAGGCTCGCGGCGCCCGGCCAGTCGTAGGCCGTGAGCACCTCCTCGTAGATCTGCTGGCCCACCATCCGCACGCGGCGGCCGCCCATGCAGGGCCGGCGTGATGAAGGCGCTCATCGACACGCTGAAGACGAGCAGCGTGCCGGAGACGAGACCGGGCATGCTCAGCGGCAAGATGGTCCGCGCGAACATCTGGCCCCAGCTCGCGCCGAGGTTCTGGGCCGCTTCCTCGAGGCTCGGCGGGATGCGCTCGATCGCCGCCATGATCGGCAGGACCATGAACGGCATGCTCTGCTGGGTGAGGCCGAGGATGACCGCTCCTTCGGTGTAGAGCAGCCGCACGCCGTCAGCCGCGCCCACGAGCCGGAGCGCCTGGTTGACGAGCCCCTCGCTGCCGAGGATGACGACCCAGCCGAACACGCGGATCACCGTGCTGACCATGAGCGGCATGATCAGCAGGAACAGGCCCAGGGTCATGACCCGCGACGTCGACCGGGCGAGGAAATACGCCAGGGGGTAGCCGAGGACCGCGCACACGAGCGTGACGACGACCGACAGCCGAAGCGTGCGCAGGAACAGGTTGGCGTAGTACAGCTCGAAGAGCTTTGCATAGTTGGCGCTGGTGAATTCCGCCACCGCGATCTTGGTCGGCGAGTGGAGGTACACGCTCAGGAGCGCCACGTTGGCGAACGGCAGGACGAGGAAGACCAGGAGATAGAGCCCGTACGGGCCGACGAACATCGCCCAGTACGGCCGCGATCGGGTCGTTCCATCCGTCGCGCCCTACTACCGCCGGAGCACGTGGATGTCCTCGGGGTCGATCGCCAGATCGATCGCGGCGCCCGAGGTGATCGCGCGGGTGCCCTTGCTGTTCTTGATCGACACCAGCAAGGGCTGTTTCTCCAGGGCGAGCACGCGCAGGTGCAGGTCCTCTCCCAGATACGTGACGTCGCGCACGCGCGCGGTGAAGCGGTTGGCGCCGGTCGAGCCGCCATCGCTGCCCGCCGCCATCTGGAATCGCTCCGGGCGCAGCAGCAGCGTCACCGCCGCGCCCGCTGCATCGGGAACGCGCGGGATCGAGAGCGTGAGTCCGTGCTCGGTCTCGACCAGCGGTGTCTCGCGCCGCTGCCCGGCGTCACAGACCCGCGCGGTCACGAATGTTCGAGCTGCCGATGAAATCGGCGACGAAGGCGGTCGCCGGCCGCTCGTAGATCTCGCTCGGCGGGCCGACCTGCTCGATCCGGCCCTGCGACAGGACGGCGATGCGGTCGGACAGGGCGAGCGCCTCGGTCTGATCGTGGGTGACGTAGACCGCCGTCTTCCCGAGCCGCCGTTGGAGATCGCGCAGCTCGTAGCGCATCTGGATGCGCAGCTTGAAGTCCAGGTTGGACAGCGGCTCGTCGAACAGGAGCAGGCTCGGCTCCAGCACCAGCGAACGGGCGATCGCGACGCGTTGCTGCTGCCCACCCGAGAGCTGGGCCGGGTAGCGGGCCGCCACGTTCGGCAGATCGACCAGCTCCAGCATCTGGCCGACCCGGCGCCCGATCTGCGCCTTGTCGACCTTGCGCAGGCGCAGGCCGAACGCGATGTTGTCGAACACGGTCAGGTGGGGAAACAGCGCGTAGTTCTGGAACACGAGCCCGACGTCGCGGCGGTGCGGGGGCCGGTCGTCGAGCCGCTGGCCGTCCAGCTCGATCGAGCCGTCAGACAGGGTCTCGAACCCGCCGATGCAGCGCAGCGTCGTCGTCTTGCCGCAGCCGCTCGGACCGAGCAGCGAGAAGAACTCGCCCTCCATCACCTGAAACGACAGGGGGCCGACCGTCACCTGCGGCGAGAAGCGCCTGGTCAGCCCCTTGACGTCCAGCTTGACCTTGCCGCCAGCCACCGTCTATGAGCCTGTCGGAGAAACCCGGCTAGAGCGATGAAGGGTCCAGCTGCGAGGCGGCGCCCGAATGGCCGCACGCGAGGCGTACTCTGTGCGTTGAGCGTGCGGTCGAGGGCGCCAACGAAGCAGATGGGCCCTTATCATCGCTCTAGCCCAGCACCTCCTTGTTCCAGCGGGCGAGGTAGGCGGCGCGGTGCTGATTTATCTTCTGGAAGTCCAGCGGCATCATGTTCACGAGGTCGGCGTCCTTCAGGGCATAGTGCGCCAGCTCCGGCGGCAGCTTCGCCTTCTTGTTGGACGGCGGATACCGGAAGCGCTTGGTCATCTCGATCTGATACTCGGCATCCAGGGTGATGTTGACGAACTGCTGGGCCTGCCGCTCGAACTTCGTGCCCTTGAGGATCGGGAACCCGTTGCCGACCTGGAGGCTGCCCTTGGGGTACACGATGTCCACCGGCACGCCCTCCGCCTGCAGCGAGAAGCAGCGGCCGTTCCAGAACGGCATCAGCCAGATCTCCTCGCGCGTGAACGCCTTGAGCGCCACGTCGGTGTTCTCCATGATGATGGCGTCGTTCTTCTTGACCAGCTCCGCGATCGCCTTCATGCCCGGGTCGATGTTGTCGGGCGTGCCGCCCAGGGACTGGTTCAGGGCGTGCAGCCACTGGATGCCGACCCAGCCATAGGCCGGGATGCCGATCTTGCCCTTGTACTTGGCGCTTCCCAGCTCCATGAACGAGGTCGGCTTGGCCGTCACCCGCTTGGTGTTGTAGACGAGGCCCATGACGATCTGCGTGTGCGCGGCCCAGTAGGACTTGAGTCCCGCCCGCGGCGGCTCGAACGTGCCGGGCAGCAGGTCCTTGTAGTTGGTGACGACGCCGAGGTCGTAGTCCTGGAGGCAGCCGCCCTCGGCCAGCAGCACCGCTTCGGCGTTCAGGACCGCGGGGACGGTGAAGGGCGGATTCCCGCACTGCGCGATCGCCTTGGTCGCGATCACGGAATCGATCATGTGCGCATAGCTGACCTGGGTGTTGAAGCGCTTCTCGAAGCCGGCATTCACCACGTACGCCTGCTTCAGGCCGTCGCCCCACGACCCGCCCGTCGAGGCGATGGTGAACCCGTCCTCGGCCCAGGCCGGCCGCGTGTCGCCCAGCTCGGCCGCCGCGAGCGCCGCGGCGCCGAGGCCCATGGCTCGAATCATGTCTCGCCGGGAGATGTCCTTGTGCATGCGGTCCTCCTTCACGCGGGTCTCGAGCCTGGCGAGCAGGCTACAGCCTCGACCCACGCCTGTCAAAGGCGCAGCGCATCGCGGGCCCTCAACGCACGGTAACGTGCGGGGGTCAGCCCGAACGCCGATTTGAATGCGCGGGTGAAGTGCGCCTGATCGGCGAATCCCGCGTCGCACGCCACCTCGACCAGTGGGCGCTCCTGGTGAATCCGCTCCCGTGCGAAGTCGAGACGGCGCATGAGCAGGTAGCGGTAAGGGCTCGTGCCGAACATGATCCTGAACTGGCGGGCAAGGTCATAGCGCGTCAAGCCCGTGATCGACTCCAGCTCCGTTGAATGGACGACACGGGTTCTCTCCGCGTCGAGAAACTGGCGAGCGCGCTCGATGACGGGGACGTCGACGCGTGACACTGTCGGTCGCCCACCACCCTGCTCTCCGTCCATCAATCCTTCCGCCAGGTCAACAATGAGGCTGTCGGCCGCCAGCGATTCCAATGGGGCCCGAAAGGCTGCCTCGACGGCTTGCGACAGCCTCGCGTTCGTCGACACGGGTTCGCCCACGAACGGCAACGGACAGGGCCGTCCGCGGAGGACCCGTAGAGCCTCGGCCAGATGAGAGGGTTCCACGTAGACGATCCGATACCCGAAGCCCTCGTCGGTGCCCGCGCGCCCGTCGTGGACCTCATCCGGATACAGCACGACCACCTGCCCGGGTGTGCTGGCCCGTGCCGACCCCCTGTAGTCGAAGACCTGAATTCCCGATCGGTCAGGCCGATCGCGTACGTGTCGTGACGATGCTTCTGCGTACGCCTCGCCGGCGAACCACGCACGAAATAGCTCCACGCCACCGACTGGCCTCGTGCTGGCTATCCAGCCCGCGACCGGCCGCTTGCACGATCGTTCAAGACCTTCACCGCCAGATCTGGTGTCCTTGGAACGCATGCGCTTCACATCCTCGAGAGAGGCCCGAGGAGGCCTCTCGATTCGTGGAGGTAGAGTACGACTCCCGAGCAAGTCGTTGCGTTTCTTCTTTTCGCCGTGGTGGCCGCGATCACGCCGGGTCCCAGCAACATCATGCTGACGGCGGCCGGGGCGAATGCCGGCGTTCTGAAAGGACTGCCGTGCCTGTTCGGGGTCACGACAGGCATGGGTCTCATGATGTTTCTGGTGCCGCTGGGGCTGGGGAGCCTCGTCCTCGAGCATCCTCTCGTGCTGAAGGCCCTCAAGTGGGGCGGCGCAGCCTTTCTGCTCTGGCTATCGTGGAAGATCGCAACGTCCGGCCGCATGGAATCGATGCCGGAAGGGAAACCCGTTGGTTATCTAGGGGCCGCGATGTTTCAGTGGGTCAACCCGAAATCCTGGCTTGTGAGTGCGAGCGCCGCGGGAACGTTTCTCAGCGCCGGGGCGGGAAGCCCCATCGTGCAGTCCGCCTCCCTCGGAGGGCTCTTCGTCCTGGCGGCATTGCCGAGCGGCTTCGTATGGCTGGCGTTCGGAGCCGCGGTCCAGCGCGTCCTCCATAGCAGACGCAGACTGAGAATCTTCAACATCGCGATGGGGGCGGTCCTTGCCCTGTCGATTGCTCATCGTCTGTAGGGTCGGCAGACGGTGACGTACGTGCCGCTGGCGGAGACTGCCGGTTCCGCGACGGCGGCGCGCGGTCACGGGCGCCGGCGCGCGAAGGCGTAGAGCTTGCGGCCTCGCATGCCGCCCGGGTCGGGGGCGCCGGTCGTGGTCCCGCGAAGGTCCGACGACCGGAACTCGCGGTTGTCGAAGAGCGCCAGCATCGCGAATCCCGCCGCGTCGAGACCGCGCTCCAGCTCGTCGGGATAGAGCAGCCGGTACTCCGCATAGTCCTCGACGTCGGGCCTCCCTGGAATGTGCCAGACCCGCGTCCGCTTGAGGAGTCGCGCGCGGCGGTCCAGGACGTGCATGGCGACCGACGTCGCCCGGAGCTCCGGAACATCCACCCGGCCGTCGATGCGCTCCCGGAAGCCGTCGCCGTCGAGGTAGCTCCGCGCATTGAGCGCGTCCACGATCAAGAGGGTGCCGGCATGGGCGTGCGCCGCGTACGTGTCCATCGTGCGGGCCACGTCGTCGTCGGTGAGCGCATACGACAGCGCATTGCCGAAGCTCGTGACGAGGTCGAACGTCCGCCCGAGCCGCACGGTGCGCATATCGCCCTGGACCACGTGAAGGCGCGGCCGGGTCGCTCGCGCGTAGGCGACGTTGGTGTCGAGCAGATCCACGCCCCAGCACTCGGCCACGGTCTCGGCCAGCGCGTCCAGATTCCGCGCCGTGCCGCAGCCGATGTCGAGTGCGGACGCCGGCGCGGCCGGCATGTAGCGGCGGAAGGCGTCCCGGCACATGCGCTCGAGGCTGCCGTCGGTGTCGGGAAACACCAGGTCGTAGAGGTGAGGCTCGGTGTAGAGCAGGCTGCGGAATCCCGGCTCCATCCTCATGGCTCGGAACGCGACCACTCCACCACGGCCCGACGCGAAGAGCAAGCGTTTCGCGCTGAAACCCGGCGTTCTGTTTCGAAACGCCCCGGCGGGCGGTCCGCACGGAAGCACTCGAAAACGCTCGGGTCGCGAGTGGCACTCAAGTTGACATTGACGTGGGCCATGACGACCAACGGCGTGCGGAGGTACGGATGCAATCCCCTCAAGCGAGCCGTACCCTTCAAGCGGGACGTCGCGCGGCGCATCGATCGCGTGATCGACTACTTCGGGGCTTCGGCGAGGCGCGACCATCCGAGAATCCGCGGTCGCCGCATCCGCGTCGCGACGGCAGAGGTCGATGAGCGGTGAGGAGCTCGACGACGAGAACGGCCTTGAACGCGGCTCCAGGTCGGCTATACTCGGTGCGTGCCGAATACGGAACGGCGTTCCCGGATCAGAACGGACGCGGGTGGCGGGCACCGGGCGGCCAACCGCGTCGTCGACATCCTCGAGCTCCTGGCGACGAGCGCCGACGGCCTCGCCCTGCGCGACCTGAGCAGGCAACTCGAGACGCCCAAGAGCAGCCTCTTGCCGCTGCTTCGGGCGCTGACAGCGCGCGACTATCTCACGCAGGGCCGTGCCGGGGAATACGGGCTCGGCCCTGGCGTGCTCGACCTCGGGCGCCGCCGCGCCCGCCCACCGGAAGCTGGTGGACATCGCTCGACCGGCGGTGGTGGACCTCGGGCGGCGGACGGGCGAGACCGTGTTCCTCGGGGTGCTCTCGAGCGACCGTAACTCCGTCGTCTACCTCGACAAGGTCGAAAGCGACCACGTCATCCGCTACGCGGGCGGCGTGGGGATCGCCGGCCGCTCCACGCGACCTCGAGCGGCAAGGCCATCCTCGCGTTCCTGTCCCGGGAGGAGCGCGAGGAGATCCTGCGCTCGCTGTCGCTCGCCCGGCACACGGAGCGGACCGTCACGAGCCTGCCCGCGCTTCGGGCCTCGCTCGACGAGATCCGCCGGTCGGGCGTCTCGGTGACGGTCGACGAGCTGATGCCGGGCGCGTCCGGGATCGCCGCCGCGATCTTCGACCGTCACGCGCGTGTCGTGGGCGCCTGCGCGATCGGCGGGCCCACGGCCCGGGTCCGCCCGAGGCTCCGGTCGCTCGCCGCCGAGGTGAGTGCCGCCGCGCGCGCGGTCTCGGCGCGCCTCGGGCATGCACAGGCGGCGCCCTCGGCGTCGAGAAGCTCCACTGCGCAATGGCGAGATCATGAAAGCCTGAGAGGACACTGCGATGATCAAACGGTTCCACGTGCTGTACGTGGGTCAAGTCGAGCTCGAGAACATCGGGCTGCAGGGGACGCCGGCCGACGCCCGGCGCTATGACAATGCAAAGCTGAGCGAGCCGTTCTTCGCCGCCCGCGACGTCGCGCAGCTCATGGACGACCTCGGCTACCACGCGCTGTGGACGGCCGAGCACCACTTCCAGCACGAGGGCTACGAGTGCTTTCCGAATCTGATCCAGCTCTCGCTGTGGCTCGCGACGCAGACGCGCCGCCTCAAGATCGGCTGCGCGTTCAACGTGCTTCCCATGTGGCATCCCATCCGCATCGCCGAGGACTACGCGATGGCGGACATCGTCACCGACGGCCGGGTGATCATGGGCGTGGGCCGGGGCTATCACTCGCGCGAGGTCGAGACGTTCGGCGCGCCGGTCATCGATCAGGTCGCCAACCGCGAGCTGTTCGAGGAGCAGGTCGACCTGATGCTGAAGTGCTTCAACGAGGAGTCGTTCAGCCACCACGGCAAGCACTACGACTGCCCGCCCGCCGTGGAGTATCGCGGCCGCCAGCTCACCGAGATCACGTGCGTGCCGCGGCCGAAGCATCTGCCCGTCGAGATCTGGATGCCCATCGCGAGCAGCAAGTCGATCGACTACATGGCGTCGAAGGACTTCAAGGCGATGATCACGCTCAACGGCGAGAAGATCCTCGATGACGTCATCGTGGCGTACCGCGACGCCTGCGCGAAGTACGGCCGAGCCAAGCAGCTCGGAGAGGACGTGATCTGGGGGCCGGCCTCTATCTCGCCGACACGCCCGAGGAGGCCAAGCGCCGCGTCGAGCCCTCGCACGACGAGCGCTACAAGTGGTTCGCGCCCTTCGGCTTCGTCCGGTACGCGGACGAGCAGGGTCGCACGTGGGGCACGCCGGGCGCGCCCGCACGCGTGCCGTCCCTCGCCGACGGCATCAAGCAGAAGGCGTGGTTCTGCGGGCCGCCGCGCACGTCATCGACGGCATCAAGTCGATCGAGGCGAAGTATCCCGGGCTCGAGGACTTCATGGTGCACTGGGCCGAAGGCCTCTCGCCGCGCGAGTTCACGGAGCAGCTGCGCTGGTTCGCGAAAGACGTGATGCCGGCGTTCCAGCGGGGATAGACCTCGGAGAGAGAGCGTCCCATGGACAAGGTGCGGCTTGCGATCGTGGGCTGCGGCAACATCTGCCAGCTCAACGCCCCCGGTTACCTCGAGCATCCGCGCTGCGACGTCGTGGCCCTCTGCGACACGGATCCGAAGAGGGCCGAGCGCCGTGCTCGCGATTGGGGCATTGCGCCGAAGATCTATGCCGACTATGCCCAGGTGCTCGACGATCCGATGGTCGATGCCGTCGAGCTCCTGACGCCGACGTACTTGCACGCGGAGCAGATCGTGGCGGGGCTCGCCGCGGGCAAGCACATCTCCTGTCAGAAGCCGATCTCCGTCGAGCGTCGCCGAGGCCGATCGGATCGCCGAGGCGGTGGCGAAGGCCCGCACGACGTTCCGCGTGACCGAGAACTTCCTCTACTACCCACCCATCGTGAAGGCCAAGGAGCTGCTCGACGCCGGTGCCATCGGCGATCCCTCGCTCGTGCGGATCCACACCACGCGCGCGCGGGAGATCGTCGGTCAGACGCTTCAGCTGGATCCCGACGCGCTGATCTGGCGTCGAGATCCCGGCCGGAATCCAGGCGGCGCCCTCTACGACGACGGGGTCCACAAGTACGCGACGGCGATGTACTGGATCGGGGAGATCGGCGAGATCTCCGCGATCGTCGGCCGCGGATCGGACTTCCTCCAGGAGACGCCGAGCGTGGCCACGTGGCGGTTCAAGGACCGCGACTGTCTCGGGCTCATCGACTACACGTACGCGCCCGAGATGACCATCCGCAGCCGCTACTACCGCGCCGACGAGTTCTTCGAGATCCACGGCTCGCGCGGGATCCTGTGGGTGACCCGCTGCACCGGCGAGATGCTCGACCTGCCCCCGGTCGTCCTGATCAAGGGGACCGAGACGACGAGCTACCAGGTGCCCATGGACTGGCGCCTGGGCTTCGACGGCGCGGCGCGGGACTTCGTCGACGGCCTGCTGGAGGGGCGCCAGCCCGCCCAGGACGTCCACACCGCGCGGCGCGTCCTCCAGGTGCCGCTCGCGATCTACGAGGCATCGCGGAGCCGCCGGCCGGTGGCCCCGGAGTCGATGACGTGACGCGCTACGCTGTTTCTGGCTATCGCCCGAGGCACGTCGCGATGCGTTTGACCGCCTCGGCGCTCTCGGCCGGGGAGCCGAAGGCGGTGACGCGGAAATAACCCTCGCCGCTCGGCCCAAATCCGGACCCCGGCACGCCGACCACGTGGGCCTCGGCCAGGAGCCGGTCGAAGAAGTCCCAGGACGACAGGCCCGCGGGCGTGCGGATCCAGAGATAGGGCGCATTGCGCCCGCCGTAGACCGTGAGGCCGGCCGCTTCCAGGCCCTCGCGAATCACGCGCGCGTTGTCCATGTAGTGGTCGATCAGGGCCCGCACCTGCTTTGTGCCTTCCGGCGTGTAGACGGCCGCGGCGGCGCGCTGGATGACGTACGGCGGCCCGTTCGACTTCGTCGACTGCCTCCGGAGCCAGAGCTGGTTCAGGCTCACGGTGCCGCCCGCGGCCGTCCGTCCCTGTGCCGCGCGCGGCACGACCGTGTACGCCATCCGCAGGCCCGTGAACCCGGCGCTCTTGCTGAAGCTGCGCGACTCGATGGCCACCTCGTGCGCGCCCTCGATCTCGTAGATCGAGCGCGGGATCTCCGGGTCCCGGATGTAGGCCTCGTAGGCGGCGTCGTAGACGATCACGGCCTCGTGGGCGTGAGCGTACTCGACCCAGCGCCCGAGCGCGGCGCGCGTCATCACCGCTCCGGTGGGATTGTTCGGGTAGCAGAGGTAGATGAGGTCGACGTGCCGGTCGGGCAGCGCCGGCTGGAAGTCGTTCTCGGCGGTGCACGGCAGGTACACGAAGTCCGCGTAGCGCCCGCTCGCGTCGGCGGGGCCGGACCGCCCGGCCATCACGTTGGCGTCGGCGTACACCGGATACGCGGGGTCCATCAGCGCCACCACGGCGTCCTGCGCGAACAGCTCCTGGATGTTCGCGGCGTCGCTCTTGCCGCCGTCGCTGACGAAGATCTCGTCGGGGGCGAGCGTGACGCCGCGGGGGCCGAAGTCGTGCGCGGCGATCGCGGCGCGCAGGAACTCGTAACCGACGTAGGGGCCGTAGCCTCGGAGCGTCTCGGCCCGCGCCTGCTCGCGGGTCGCCTCCTCGAGCGCCTGGACGACCGCCGGCGGGAGCGGCAGCGTCACGTCGCCGATCCCGAGGTCGGTCAACCGGACGCCGGGGTGCGCGTCGCGATAGGCCTGGGTGCGCCGCTTGACCTCGGCGAAGAGATAGCTCGACTGCAGGTTCAGGAAGGCCTCGTTGATCCTGGGCACGTGCCGCCCTCCTTATCGGAGAAGATTCCCCGCCGAGCATAGCCGAAGGCAAAGTGGCACGCTACATCCCGGCGCGGTCTCCCGGGGCCAACGTCTGATCGAAGCGCGCGCGACGCTGGACCGGGAAGAAGCGCAAGTCCCAGCGGTCGGCCACCAGCCCCCACAGCCCCTGCGGATACGCGAGCATCACGCCGACCGCGAGCGTGCCGAGCAGGATCATGTACCAGGCGCCGTAGTCGGATAGGAGCTCGCGAAGGAGGAAGAACAGCGCGGTGCCGACGAGCGGGCCCTCGAGCGTGCCGAGCCCGCCGATCACGACGATGAAGATGGTGTAGGCCGTCCAGTTGATGCTGAAGGCGGCGTCCGGCGAGATGCGGAGGAGGTTCAGATAGATCAGGGCGCCGGTCACGCCGGTCCCGAACGCGACCCGACGTAGACCACGAGCTTCGTCCGGAACACGTCGACCCCAGCGTCTCGGAGCCGGACTCGCTGTCCCGGATGGCCATCAGCCCGAGCCCGTAGCGGGAGCGGAGGAACGCGTACACGGCGACGACGGCGGCCACGCCAATGGCCAGCGCCAGCAGATACGTCGTCAGCTCCCGGCTCTCGCGAGCCAGCGGGAACACTGCTTTCAGCGTCCGGCCCGATCCGCGGCCGAGCGCTCCCGTGTTGGCGATGAGCAGGCGGTAGACCTCGGCGATCGCCCACGTGCCCACCGCGAAGTAGCCGCCGCGGAAGCGGAAGACGAGGGATGCGGTGGGCAGCGCGAACGCCATCGCCACCAGCCCGGCCAGAGGGACCGCGAGGAACGGGTTCACGCCGAGATCGTCGGCCAGCACGATCAGCGCGTAACCGCCGAGGCCCACGTAGGCCTGCTGCCCGATGGAGACGAGGCCGGCATACCCGGCCAGCAGGTTCCACATCTGGGCCAGCACGAGCAGGGCGATGAACTCCACGAGGATCCGCATCGTGCTCGGGCCGCCCCAGGCGGGCAGGGTGACGAGCGCGATCAGGACGAGGCCGGCGCCCACCAGGCCGGCGCGGCTCGCCCGCGTGGTGCGCTCGATCCGGAACCCCACGGAGTCCATCCGGCGGATCAGGCGATCCTCTCCGTCTTCGCGAACAGCCCCTGCGGGCGGAAGAGCAAGACGACGAGGAAGACCAGGTGGCCGCTGAGGATCCCCAGCCCGGCGACAGCTTGGCGCCCATCGTCTGCGCGATCCCCAGCACGGCGCCGCCCACCAGCGTGCCCCACAGCGAGCCCAGGCCGCCGATGATCACCGCCTCGAACGCGAAGAGCAGCCGGTCGGGCCCACTGCTGAACGTGAACGTGGTCCGGATGCCGAGGAAGACGCCCGCGACCGCCACGATGCCGAGGGACAGCGCCATGGCCAGGCCGTACAGCCGCCGGTTGTCGATGCCCATCAGCTCGGCCGTCTCCTGGTCGTCGGAGGTGGCCCGGAACGCGCGGCCCACCGCCAGCCGGCTGATGAAGTACTGCAGGCCGATCAGGATCAGCACGGCCACCGCGAGCGTGATGAAGGGGAACCAGCCGATGGCGAGCTGCGACCCCAGCGCCAGGCTGGCGGTCTCGATGCCGCCGGGATTCAGCCGGCGCGAGTCGGCCGAGAACGTCTCGAGCAAGGCGTTCTGGATGATGATCGAGAATCCGAACGTGACCAGGATCGGCGGCAGGATGCCGCGGCCGAGGAGGCGGTTGAGGACCAGCGTCTGGAGCCCGTAGCCGAGCGCGGCCATGAACGGCGCGACCAGGACCAGGGCCACGAACGGGTTGAGCCCGAGCGTCTCCACGACGACGACCGCGAGGAACGCGGCGAGGATGCTGAGATCCCCGTGGGCGAGGTTCACGATGCGCATGACGCCGAAGATGAGCGACAGCCCGGTGGCGAAGAGCGCGTAGAGCCCGCCGAGCAGCAGGCCCTGGAGGATGGTGTCGATCCACGCCACCGCCGTCACGCTCCGAAGTAGGCGGCGGCGATCCGGGCGCGCGTCAGGTCCGCCGGCCGGCCCTCGAGCGAGACCGTGCCCTTGCGAAAGCAGTAGACGCGCTGGGCCAGCTCCATGATCTGGCTCACGTCCTGGTCGACCACGAGCGTGGTGGTGCCTTCCTCCGCGATCGTCCGGAGGACCCGGTAGAGGCCGCGGACCACGACGGGCGCCAGGCCCAGCGAGACCTCGTCCACGAGGAGCAGCCGCGGGTTGCCCATGAGCCCGCCGCCCGATGGCGAGCATCTGCTGCTCGCCGCCCGAGAGGTTCGTCCCCGGCTGGCGGCGACGCTCCGCCAGGACCGGGAAGAGGTCGTACACACGCGCCGAGGGTCCAGCGGCCCGGCCGGCCGCGATACGCGCCGACGAGAAGGTTCTCCTCGACGGAGAGGCTGGGGAAGATGCGCCGCCCCTCGGGCACCATCACGACGCCGCGGTCCACCAGCTCATGCGCCGGGCGCCCGCCCACCGGATCGCCGGCGAAGCGCACCGCCGACGCCGGCACCCGCAGCACACCGGCGACCGATCGAAGGAACGTGGTCTTGCCGGCTCCGTTGGCGCCGATGACGGCGACCGTCTCGCCTTCGGCCAGCCTCGAGGGACACGTCGAAGAGCGCCTGGAAGCTGCCGTAGAAGGCGCTCAGGTTCCGGACGCTCAGCAGGCTCACTGCACGTCGATTCCCAGATAGACGCGCTGCACCTCCGGGCTCCGCATGACGTCGTCGGGCGGGCCTTCCATCAGCATCCGCCCGGCGCTGATGACCGCCAACCGGGTCACCAGCGACCGCAGCGCGTGCACGATGTGCTCGATCCAGATGATGGCCACGCCCTCCCGGTGGACGCGCCGGATCACCTCGACCAGCTCGTGCACTTCGTGCTCGCCGAGGCCGCCGGCGATCTCGTCGAGCAGCAGCACGCGGGGTGAGGTGGCCAGCGCGCGCGCCAGCTCAGGCGCTTGCGCTCGAGCAGCGTCAGCGCGCCGGCCAGGGCATTCGCCTTGGGCGCGAGACCGGTCAGCTCGAGCGCGGCCAGCGAGGACCGTAGGCCAGGCGCTCGCGCTCCGCCCGCCTCCGAACAGCCCGCCCACCAGGACGTTCTCGAACACGGTGAGGGCGTCGAACGGATGCGGGATCTGGTGGGTGAGCGCGAGCCCGGTCCGGCAGCGCGCGTGCGGGGGCACGTTGGTGATGTCGCGTCCGGCAAAGACGACCGCCCCGCGCTCGGGGCGCAGTCGCCCGATCAGGAGATTGAGCGCCGTCGTCTTGCCGGCGCCGTTCGGCCCGATGACCCCGAGCGCCTCGCGATCGAAGACTTCGAGCGTGAGCTCGTCGATGACGCGGAGCGATCCGAACGCCTTGGAGACGCCTTGCAGCGCGAGCAGCGCGGCCATCAGGCGCTCCCCAGTCCGGGGACGGCGCCCGTCACCGCCCCGCGGGGCTGCGGGCGCTCACGCCTGGCCGATGGGCCGGAGCTTCCCGGAGGCGGGGATGTTCGGCGCCGCCCGGTTGCTGACGATGACCATGTCGAAGCGGAAGTCCTTGCCGCGTCCCCACTGGCCACCCACGAGCGGCGTCTTGGTGACGTTGGGCACGGGCCCCTTGGCCCAGCTGATCGGCCCCACGATGGTGTTGAGATCGGTGGCCTTGATGGCCGCGACGACCGCGCTCTTGTCGTCGAGGGCGGCGGTCCGCTTGAACGACGTCGAAGGCCACCTCGAACAGGGCGTGGCTGAACCCGAGCGGCTGCGTCCACTGCTTCTTCGTCTCCTTGGTGTAGGCGGCAGCCAGCTCCGCGGCGCTCGCGCCGGTGAGCGACGACTTGAACGGATAGCGCGGCGTCCACCAGACCTCGGTCGACATGCCGTCGCCCAGATCGCCCAGCGCCTCGACCGAGCGCGGGAACAGGAGCGCCTTGCCGACCGTGGCGATCTTCGGCTTGAACCCCTGCTGGGCCGCCTGCTTCCAGAAGGTCGTCCAGTCCGGCGGGATGGGCACGCCGGTGACGATCTCGACCTTCTCCTTCTTGAAGGTGGAGATCTGCGCGGAGAAGTCGTCGCTCAGGTTCGGGTACCGCCCGGGATCGACGAGCTTGTAGCCCGCCGACGCCAGCGCGGGCGGGAAGCCCCGCTGCGGGTCGCCCCACGCGTTGCCGTCTCCGTCGTTCGGCCAGAGCGCGCCCACGACCTTGTTGGTCGGCAGGGTGTTCCACATATCGACGAAGACGCCGATGATGTCCTCGAGACCCCAGAAGAAGTGGTACGTGGACTTGAAGCCGGTCTCGGGCTTGCCACCTCGGCCGAAGAACCACGGCTGCCACGGGCAGACACTCGAGATGCAGGGCGTGCCGTTGGCCTCGCACTGGTCGGAGACGGGATTGGTCGTCTCGGGCGTGCTCGCCACCAGCATGAGGTCGACCTTGTCCGACAGGATGAGGCGGGAGGCGACCTCGGCCGCGCGGTTCGGGTCGGACTGGCTGTCGCGCACGAGCACCTCGACCGGGAAGCTCTGCCCGCGAATCGACAGCCCGCTCCCCACGCGCCTTGCGGATCCCGCCCACGACGAAATTGTCGGTCTCGCCGAAGCCGGCCAGCGGGCCGGTCTGCGGGCTCACGTAGCCGACCTTGAGCGTCCGCGTGCCGCGCTGGGCCGCCACCCGTCCCGGCCGGATGCCGTGAAGCGCGAGGGCCGCGGCCGAGCCACCGGCGACGCGCAGAAAATCGCGTCGATCGCGCTGCCTGCCTCGTCGGACATCGTCGTCCTCCCGCGTGCTAGAACTGCACGGGCGCCGGCGGCATCTTGCCGCTGGCGTAGAGCTCGGGAAGCTCCGGCGAGGCGTTCTCCCACACGAGGAGCATCGAGCGCTTGGGCGAGAACCCGCGGTGGCGGATGTCGGCGGGCATGGCGGCCACGTCGCCGGCCTTCATGGTGACGCGGGCCCGGACCGCGCCGGTGTCCCGGTCCTCCACTTCCCACTCGATCTCGTCACAGAGCTGCACGAACCACTCCACGCGATCGTTGCCGTGGATGATCGGCAGGATGTACTCCTCGGTCGTCGGGCAATAGAGGCTGTTCTTGCACACGGAGACCACCGACGGGTTCCACGTGACGTCCGACCGCGAGAGATAGGCGAAGAGGTTCACCGACACGACCTGGTCCTCGAAGCCCGGCTCCGCGTGCACGTCCGGCATTTCCTGAGAGACGTCGGTGAAGTGCCGGTTGATCGGGAAGCCGTTGTCGTCCGTACGGATCGGCTCGTCGCCGGGCGCGCCGATCATGCGCTTGGCGGTCACCCGGTGTCGCGTGATCGCCCGCTTGTTGCTCCCGTTCTTCGGGCCGAACGCGCTGCCCGTCTCCTCCGGGGACGCGAAGGGATCGAAGGTCGCATTCGTCCAGTCCGCCAGGATCGCCTCGAAGAGGCGGCTGATCGCGTCCGACTTGAAGTTCTCCGAGTAGTCGAGCCCGGCCTGCCGATACTGGGCGTTGAAGCGACCCGCGAAGAGATCCACGGTGCCGTAGTGGTTCACGGTCCCGATGACGGTGTCGAAGTTGACGATGCCGTAGAAGAACCCCCACGCCACGTCGCGCTGGATCGCGCGGAGGAAGGCGTCGGCCGCAAGCATGTGGGTGCCGTTGGGCCAGCGGACGTGCACGAAGTATTGGTCCCGGCTGAACGTGAACTTGCCGAGCGTGAAGGTCCGGTAGCCGTGCTGATTGGGCTCGATGCTTCCGAGCTCGGGAACCGTGTCGGTCGTCATCGCGTCATCCTCCTCGCTCAGGCCTGGGGCCGCGGCGTCGTCTGACAGATCTCGGCCCAGCGCTCCACCGTGTCGCGTCCGGCCAGGGTCTGCAGCAGGATCACCCCGGGCTGCGCGGCGTGGAACTGGTAGGCCGCTCCGGCGGGCAAGAGCGTCATGTGACCGCGCCGCGCGCGAACGCGGCCCATCTTCCGACCCGTGGGGTCGGTCGCGAGCGGAATCGAGCCGTGGCTGCCCGCCGGAACCAGTCGCCGGATCGTCGGGCTTGACCAGGCGGACCTCGACCTCACCGTCCATCACGAGCGCGAACTCGTCCTGGGCAGCCACCCGCCATCCTGACGTGCCCTCCGCTCTGATGGCCTCGATCACGTACTCGATGTTCTTGCCGACCGCGACCTTCTCGTAGGGCTTGGCCTTCGACGCGACCTCGAACACGTTGGAGAAGACGTAGTTCCGGGGGTCGTCCTTGATGACCTCGACGCCGCCCTTGTCATAGTGCGCGAGCGAGCCGAAGCGGGTGCGGTGTGGCGCCATTGCCGGTCTCCTTTCGGGTGTTCTCTCGACGGCCAGCGTGGCCGAGCTGCCGGCAGAGCCGGCCCAGCTCCGCCTGCTGCGGCAGCGAGAGCGCGCTCAGCTCGCGCACGATGTGTCGCACGTGCCGAGGAAAGATCCCGCCGATCAGGCGGCGGCCCTTGTCGGTGAGCGTGACGGTGATGAAGCGCCGGTCGTCGGCCCGGCGCTCGCGCCGAACGAGGCCCCGCCGGGCGAGGTTGCCGACCACGACCGTGACGTTGCCGCCGCTGCGCAGGAGCTTCCGGCCCAGATCGCGCTGGCAGAGGGGCCCCAGGTGCAGGAGCGCCTCCAGGGTCCCGAACTGGCCGACGGTCAGGTCGGCGGCCCGCATCAGCGGGTCGAGCCGGGCCGTCACCGAGTCGGCGGCGCGCATGAGCTTGATGTAGGCGTCGAGGGCCGCTCTCTCCTGCACGCTGCCGCGATAGTGGGTCGCCATGCTTTGAACTTGAACCGTTGTTTAAGCCTTCACCGGAAGGTTGTCAAGGCTCACTGCGTGCCAGGGCTCGATGAGAAGGGTGTTGACAGAGCCCTCGGGGCCTGCTCATACTCTTCCCGCTTCGACGATGTAAACCGTCCGCAGGGAGGCACGATGTCCCTGGTTTGGATTCTCGGACAACCTTTCCTGGACCGCTTTGACCACCCCGTTGGCCGACGCGGACGTCTGGCTTTTCGTGTCCGTCCGCCAGGACGAGAGCTCCGCACCCACCTCCGCTCGGACTGAGGCGCGATCACCTCGAGAACCATGGATCAGTTCACCTGCGATGTGCTCGTAGTGGGCGGCGGAGGGGCGGGCCTGCGGGCCGCCATTGCCGTGGCAGAAACGCATCCGACACTCCGCGTCGCCGTGATCTCCAAGGTGTATCCCATGCGCAGCCATACGGTCTCGGCGGAGGGAGGAGCTGCCGCGGCGATCAAGGCGGAAGACAGCCTGGACGCGCACGCCTACGACACCATCTCCGGGGGAGACTGGCTCAGCGACCAGGACGCGGTGGAGGCCTTCGTGCGGGAGGCCCCGGAGGAAATGCTGCGGCTGGAGCACTGGGGCTGTCCCTGGAACCGGGAGCCGGACGGCCACATCGCCGTGCGACCCTTTGGAGGGATGAAGATCGAGCGGACGTGGTTCGCCGCGGACAAGACCGGCTTCCACCTGCTCCACACGCTGTTCCAGACCACCCTGAAGTACGATGTCATCGAGCGCTACGACGAGTTCTTCGTCACGAAGCTGCTTGTGGACGAAGGACGGTGCCAAGGGGTCGTGGCCATCGAGCTCGGCACCGGGCAGATCCGCGCCATCACCGCGAAAGCCGTCATCCTCTGCACGGGGGCTGCGGCAAGGTCTTCCCCTTCACCACCAACGCCAACATCAAGAACGGCGACGGGATGGCCCTGGCCTATCGCGCCGGCGCGCCGCTCAAGGACATGGAGTTCGTCCAGTACCATCCGACCGGCCTGCCGTTCACCGGGATCCTGATCACCGAGGCGGCGCGGGCGGAGGGTGGCTGGCTCCTGAACAAGGACGGCTACCGCTACCTCCAGGACTACGACCTGGGCACGCCGACGCCCAAGCCGGTGTTGCGCTCGATGGAGCTGGGCCCGCGCGACCGGCTCTCGCAGTGCTTCGTCAAGGAACAGGAGAAGGGCCGTACGTTCGAGGGACCGTACGGCCACTATGTCCACCTGGACATTCGCCACCTGGGAGAGAAGGTGATCGACGCGAAGATTCCCTTCGTCCGGGAGCTGTGCCTGAAGTACGCGGGCATCGATCCGGTGAAGGAGATGATCCCGGTCCGCCCGGTTGTCCACTACATGATGGGCGGCATTCACACCGATATTCACGGGGCCACCCCGCTCCCGGGGCTGTACGCGGCGGGGAGGCCGCGTGCGTGAGCATCAACGGAGCCAATCGGCTCGGCTCGAACTCGCTCACGGAGATCCTGGTCTTCGGCGCGCGGGCCGGCAAGGCCGCCGCGGCGTTCGCCGCCGAACAAGCCGGGGCGAGCCCGTCCCTCGAGGCTCAGGTCCACGACGAACACCGGCGGCTCGAGGACGGGTTCCTGCGCAAGAGCAGGCGGCAAGGAGCGAATCGCCACACTGCGCGCCGAGATGCATCAGATCATGGAGGAGAGTGCGGGCATCTATCGAACTGAGACGGTTCTCAAGGAGGCGACGGGGAAGCTGAAGCGACTCCAGGAGAGGTTCCAGGACCTCTCCCTCGACGACAAGAGCTACACCTTCAACACCGAGCTGACCACGGCCCTCGAGCTCTCCTACATGCTGGATGTTGCTCAGGCGATCGTTCAGTCCGCCCTCGAGCGAAGGGAGTCGCGCGGCTCTCACCAGCGCACCGACTATCCGCAGCGCGACGATGACGCGGTTCCTGGCGCACTCGCTGGCCAATCGCGCGGAGGATGGTCATCCCCGGATCGAGTATCGGCCGGTCACGATCACCCGCTGGCCGCCGGGCAAGCGGGTCTACGGGAGGTAGGGAAGGATGCCGTCCACCGTCGCTCTCTCCGTTGCGCGCTACCGTCCGGAAATGGAGTCCGAGCCCACCTTCCAGACCTATGAGGTCCCGTTTCGGAAGGACTGGGTGGTTCTGGATGCCCTCAACCACGTCAAGGACAGCCTGGACGGATCCCTCTCCTACCGGTGGTCGTGCCGGATGGGCGTGTGCGGCAGCTGTGGGATGAAGGTGAACGGCACACCGAAGCTCACGTGCGCGACCTTCCTGTCCGACTACATGCCGGGTCCCATTCGCGTGGAGCCGCTGGACTACTTCCCGGTGGTGCGCGACCTGGTGGTGGACCTCACCGATTTCGTGCGGAAGCTCAAGCAGGTGAAGCCCTGGATCATCCGCAAGGAGGAGAAGCCGCCGAGCGAGGGCGAGTACCTCCAGACGCCCGAGCAGCTCGATGCGTACAAGCAGTTCAGCATGTGCATCAACTGCATGCTGTGCTACTCCGCGTGTCCCATCTATGGACTCGAGCCGGGCTTCATCGGTCCGGCCGCCATCGCCCTGGCCCAGCGCTACAACATGGACTCCCGGGACCAGGGGGCGGCGGAACGCCTGAACATCCTCTCGGAGCACGACGGCATCTGGCAGTGCACCTTCGTGGGCGAGTGCACGAAGGTGTGCCCCAAGCACGTGGATCCCGCGGGCGCCATCCAGCAGTACAAGCTCACCAGCGCGACCCACTGGGTCAAGTCGCTGCTGCTCCCGTGGGGCACGAGATGAGCGCCGAGCCGCACTACACCCTGTACCATCCGCGCTGGTACCGCCGCCGCGTGTCGGTCTGGTGGTGGCTGCAGAACCGCTCCTACACTTGGCTTTGTCCTGCGTGAGCTCACCAGCGTCTTCGTCGCCTTCTTCGCCGTCGTCTATCTGTGGCAGCTCCGCGCTCTGGCCCAGGGTCCGGAGGCCTATGGGCAGTTCCTCGCCCGGCTGAAGACGCCGCTCTTCCTCGCCCTCGATACGGTGGCCTTCCTCTTCGTCCTCTTCCACGCCATCACCTGGTTCAATCTGACCCCGAAGGCGATGGTGGTGCGGCTGCTCGGGCAAGCGAGTGCCCGACTGGGTCATCCTCGGCTCGAACTACGCGGCCTGGCTCGTGCTCTCGGGCATCGTCGCCTTCATGCTGCTCCGCGGGTAGATGATGGAACGGATCACGCCGCTCTTGTGGCTCTTGTTCAGCGCCGGAGGGACGGTCGCCGCGCTCCTCTTCCCCGTCCATCTCTTTCTGACGGGCCTGGCCTTTCCCCTGGGGTGGCTCGAGGCACCCCGGTACGAGTTCCTCCACCGTCTCCTGACGCATCCGGTGACACGGCTCTACCTCTTCGTTCTCATCTCCTTGCCGCTCTTCCATTGGGCCCATCGCTTCCGGTACACGCTCTACGATGGGCTGCAGCTCACGCATCTGACCGCGCTCATCGCCGTCCTGTGCTATGGCGCCGCCCTCCTGGGAACGGCCATGGCTGCCTACCTGCTATGGACCATCGCGTAGCCATCGACGACCGAGGTTCATGACGGAGGTGGATCGATGTCGAGATATCTCGTCGTCACGCACCAGACCGCCCTGAGTCCCGATCTCCAGCGCACCGTGAGTGCGCTGGTCGCGGAGGATCCTGCCGCGGAGTTTGCCGTGCTCGTACCGGAAGCGCCCGGGCTGCCGATCACGTGGGAGGGCGAACGGGTGGACGCGGCAGGGCAGCGCGCCGAAGCGGCGAAGACGCTCCTCGAAGAGACGGCGCGAGCGCGAGTCCTCCGAACTGCCGTTGGGGCGCCCGAGCCGCTGCAGGCGATCACCGACGAGCTGCTCGATCATCCTGGCTACGACACCCTCGTCATCTGCACATTGCCGCCGGGCGTTTCCCGCTGGCTGAAGCTGGACCTCGTGCACCGGGCCGAGCGGAAGTTTGGCCTGCGTGTCATCCACGTCGTGGCCGACACCCCCGCGCCGTCACGGCCGTAAGGAGCCACGGAACGCCGAGCGCGAGCGTGCCGCGTCCGGGCGCTGGCGGCCCCGGGGCCATGTGCCCTTTCGGCATATAATGTGGCGCGCCGCGCGGTCGCCGGCGGAATGGTCGTCTCACACTCAGCGTTGAGGAGGGTCCGGGCCATGCACTCCGTGAAGATGTTCCTCGTCGCCATGGTAGGCCTCGCGGTCTCGATGTCGGTCGTGACGCCCCCAGAGGCGCACGCGCAGGTGGCGGCGCACCCGCTGGACGAGCAGCTCGCGAACACGCCGGCGCCGTGGACGGTTCCCGGCAAGTGGGGACCGCGCGGCAACTGGGGCCGGTGGGGCGAGCAGGACAAGCGCGGGATGCTGAACTTCATCACGCCCGAGATGATCGTGAAAGCGGCGGGGCTGGTGAAGCAGGGGAAGGTGTACCCGCTCGGAGAGGAGATGCACGGCGACCTGCCCCGGGTCATCACGCCCAGCCGATTCGGCGTGCAGGTCATCATCGAGAACGACGGATACGATCGGGTGACGCAGCCCGGCCAGTTCGATCCGAAGCGCAGCCAGGGCGCGGCGAGCTTCACGATCATGCACAACCACGTCGGCACCCACCTCGACACGTTCGCGCACATCTACCGGGAGAACTCGCTGTTCAACAACATGCCTCCGCCCAAGCCGGTCGGGACCGTGCACGGGGACGCGGCGAGCGTGAAGTTCATGGTGGGCCGCGGGGTCCTGCTCGACGTGGCGAAGTACAAGGGCCAGGATCCGCTCCCATCGAACTACTGGATCACGGTCGACGATCTCAAGAACACGGCCAAGGCGCAGAACGTCGAGATCCAGAAGGGCGACACCCTGCTCATCCGCACCGGCTGGCGCAAGATGTGGGACCAGCCGGGAGCCGACGGGCGGGCGGATCTGGCGCACACCAAGTACTTGCAGCCGGAGCCCGGCGTGGGGCCCGACGCGCTGCCGTTCCTGAACGACATGGAGATCGTGGCGATCGGCGCCGACAATGCCGGCCGTCGAATGGAACTTCCCACTCGAGCCGGGCTACTCGCGCCGCGCGTACGGCGGCTTCCAGGGTCTGCCGCTGCACGTCGATTTCATCTGGAATCGCGGCGCGTACATCATCGAGATCTTGAACCTGGACGAGCTCGCCAAGGACCAGGCGTACGAGTTCCTGTTCGTCGTCGGCCCGCTCTTGCTGCGGGGCGGGATCGGCGTCCCGGTCAATCCGATCGCGATCCGGTAGGGACCGTTCGAGGGCGGCCGGCGCGGCGGTTGGCGCGGCCGGCCGCCGGACGGCGCCATGAGCGACACGCGATCGGTCGTGACGCTGCGCGGGGTCAAGAAGTCGTTCCCGCTCGGCGAGGGCGGGCAGCTCGAGGTGCTGGACGTCGAGCACCTGGCCCTGCCCGCGGCGCACCTGCACGATCCTGAAAGGCCGGAGCGGCTCCGGGAAGACGACGCTCCTCAACCTCATCGCGGGCGTTTCGATGCCGACGGCGGGGACCATCGTCGTCGACGACACCGAGATCTTCGCCCTGTCGGAGGCGCGGCGCGATCGCTTCCGGGCGGAGCACGTCGGCTACGTCTTCCAGACGTTCAACCTGCTGGCCGCGTTCAGCGCGCTGGAGAACGTCATGCTCGCCATGATGTTCGCCCGCACGGTTCCGCGGCGGCATCACCGGCGGCAGGCGCGAGAGCTCCTCACCCGCCTGGGGCTGGGCAACCGCCTCGACTACAAGCCCGCGCAGCTCTCTCGGGGGAGCAGCAGCGCGTCGCCATCGCGCGGGCGCTCGCGAACAACCCCCGCTGATCCTCGCGGACGAGCCGTGTGCCAGCCTCGACGCCGGCACCGCGCAGGCCGTGCTCGCGGCATTCCTCGGCGTGTGCCGGGACGAGGGCAAGACGCTGCTCGTCGTGTCGCACGACGACGCCGTGCTCGGGGCGGGGGACCGCGTGCTGGACATCGCCGAGGTCAACCGCGCCGTCGACCGGCTCGCGGTGGGCGCCGCCCGTGACCGTCCTGACGATCGCCTGGAGGTATCTGCAGGGGCGGCGGGTCGCCAGCGCGCTCACGGTGCTGTCCATCGCGCTCGGGGTCAGCCTCGTGATCGCGACGACGCTGCTCACGGGAGGCATCCGGGCGGGGTTCATCGAAGGCACGACGGACTACGGCCTCGTCGTGGGCGCCAAGGGCAGCCCGACGCAGCTCGTGCTGAACGTCGTCTTCCGCATGGACACGCCGACGCCGAACATCTCCATGGACACCTATCGGGACCTGAAGGACGACCCGCTGGTCGAGGTCGCGGTCCCCGTGGCCATGGGCGACGCCTTTCAGGGATTTCGGTACGTGGCGACGACGAACACCTACTTCGCGGCATTCCCGTGGCGCCGGCGGACGTTCACGATCGCGCTCGGCCGGCTCTTCCGCGAGGACTCCCCGGCGCAGCCGGCGTACGAGGCCGTGCTCGGCGCCGAGGCCGCGCGCCGCACGGGGCTTCAGATCGGCGATCGGTTCTACGAGGGAGAGGAGATGGCCGCGTATCCGCTGACCGTGGTGGGCGTGCTGAGTCCGACGGCCAGCGCCGACGACCGCGCGATCTTCTTCTCCCTGCCGAGCTTCTGGGAGATGAACGAGGTGTCGCGGGGCATGGACGTCAAGCCGCTCACCGCCGTCCTCGTCCGGTCGAAGCGCATCTCGGATCTGCCGGCACTGCACCGGCGGCTCAACGTGTCGGCAGAGACGCAGGCCGTCTTTCCCAGCGCCGTGCTGCTGAGCGTGTTCAACGTGCTGGGGATTGTCGAGGAGGGGCTGGCGGTTGTCCTGGCGATCGTGGCCATCGTCGTGCTGCTCTACCTGTTCGTCTCGATGTACAGCGCCACGTTCGAGCGCCGGCGCGAGATCGCGACGATGCGTGCGCTCGGCGCGCGCCGCGCGACCATCCTGTCCATCGTCCTGCTGGAGTCGGCTGCGCTCGCCGTCGTCGGGGGCGTCGCGGGCATTGTCGCGGGACACGGGGCGGCGTACGTCGGAGCGAGCCTGCTCGCCGCGCGGGGCGGGCCCCAGACGCACCCTTTGCCGTCGGCGCCCTGCAGCCGCTGACGCTCGCCGCGGTGGTCGTGCTGGGCGCACTGGCCGGACTGCTCCCCGCGCTCCTGGCCTATCGAACCGAGGTCGCCGAGAACCTTGCGCCGCTGTCATAGACGTCGCGGATGGCGGGGAGCGCCCGCGCTCGCGGCCGCGCTCGCCGCGCTGTATCTCGCCGCCTGGGCGCACGGCCAGGAGATCCCTCGCCTCACCTTCGCGCAGCTCGGCGACGCGATCCGGGCCAATCAGACGGTGACCCACGACGATCAAGGCCTACGCCGGCAAGGAGGTGGAGATCCACGGGTTCATCATTCCGGCGGGCCCGCCCGACCTGTCGTTCTTCCTCCTCGGCCGCGTCTCCGCCGTCGGCAACTATTGCTGCGAGCTGCCCTCGGGCCAGGACGAGACCATCTACGTGTATGCGGCGAAGGGGATGACGATCCGCTACGACCCGTTGCGGGTCTACAAGGTGCGCGGCGTGTTCGAGGCCGGCCCGGTGGCCGACAAGGCGTACGGCGTCAGCTTCTTCCGGCTGCGCAATGCGCGCGTGGAGGAAGCCATCGGAGCCAGGATCTTCAAGCTGGGAGACGCCCGCCGACCGGACGCTGACGCCGGCCGGCAGTCGGGTGTGATACGGTCTGGCCCGTGAAGCTGCCGCCGCTCGTGACCTGGAGCCTCTTGTTCCTCGTCGCCACCGTGCTCGGCGGGCTGGGCCTGAGCTACCGGTATCTGACGATCTCGCGCGGGGCCGCTATCTCTTGAAAACCGTGTGGCTCGCCATCGCGCTCGTCTGGCTCCCATCGCTCGCGGCAGCACAGGCCCCCGCCGATTCCACGTGGCCGAGTTACGGCAGTGATCCCGGCGGCGGCCGCTATTCGACGCTCGCGCAGATCAATCGGTCGAACGTCGCGCAGCTCCAGGTGGCCTGGACGCATCGCACGGGGGCGCTCCAGCCGGAGACGCCGCTCAACAAGAAAGCCGCCTTCGAGGCCACGCCGATCCTCGTCGAGGGCAAGCTGTTCCTCAGCACGCCCTTCAACCAGGTCATCGCGCTCGATCCCGGGACCGGCGCGAAGCTCTGGGAGCACGACGTCAAGCTCGATCGCGCGCGCAACTACTCCGAGGTCACGTCGCGCGGCGTCTCGGCCTGGCGCGACCCGATGGCCGCACCCGGTGCGCGTGCCGCCTGCGCATCTTCATGGGCACCCTCGATGCGCGTCTCGTCGCCCTGGACGGGGAGACCGGGACGCCGTGCGGAGGCTTCGGCGTCAACGGGCAGGTCGATCTCACGCGCGGCGTCGACCTGCGCGATCTCGGGCAGTACCAGGATGACCTCGGCGCCCGCGATCGCCGGCGATCTCGTCATCGTCGGCTCCTCCATCGGCGACAATCGCGCGGTCGACGTGGAGCGCGGCATCGTGCGCGCCTTCGACGCCCGCTCGGGCGCCCTGCGCTGGTCCTGGGATCCCATTCCCTGGGCCAGCCACACCACGCCGCGCACCGGCGCCGGCAACGCGTGGTCGACCCTGTCGGTCGATGTGGAGCGCGGACTCGTCTTCGTCCCGACGGGAAGCCCGAGCCCGGATCACTACGGCGGCGTCCGCAAGGGAGACAACCGGTGGGCCAACTCGGTCGTCGCGTTGCGGGCGGCCACCGGCGAGCTCGTCTGGGGATTTCAGGTCGTGCACCACGACCTCTGGGACTACGACGTCGCCTCGCAGCCGACCCTCTTTGCGTGGAAGGACGGCACACCCGCGATCGCGATCACGACGAAGATGGGCCGTGTGTTCGTGCTCGATCGGCTCACCGGGACGCCGCTGATTCCCGTCGAGGAGCGCGCCGTTCCGGACGAGCGACGTTCCGGGGAGGACGCATCGCCGACGCAGCCGTACCTCGGCCATCTCCGCTGTTCCGGACCAGGAACGACCCGGATTATGCCGACGCGAGATCCGCCTCTCCGTCGACGCCCCGTTCGCGCTCGGCATAATCCGGTGCTCGGCATAATGTCGGCGGCATCACCGCGCGGTGCACGAGGAGGGCTACCAGGTCGAGCGACAGCCCGACGGCGTGCTGCAGTTCCGGCGACCGGACGGCAAGCTGCTCCCCGACGTCCCGGCCCCGGCCGCGGTGCCCGCCGATGCGGTCCAGGCGCTTCGCGCGCAGCACGACGCGCAGGGGCTCCGCGTGCACGCGCGGACGGCGTGCCCGTCCTGGCTGGGCGAGCGCCGGATCTGGGTTACGCGCTCGATGTCCCATCCGCTGGCCAAGCCGACTCCGGGATCGACGGCGCGAGGGCAGCCCGCCTTCCACGGGATGATCGCCCTGAGCTGGAGCGATGGAAGGGGCCCATCTCGCGGAGGTACGGCGCCCTCGACCGCCGTGCCACGTAACGCGCGAGACGATCGCGCTTCTAGCTGAACGAGGAGGAAGCCGAGATGAAAGCGGTGGAAGTAGCCACGCGCCTG